>ERZ779671.393-NODE-393-length-22655-cov-2.890664_pt1 | contig 22655 bp, 27 predicted proteins | sample MGYA00511074_ERZ779671 | MGnify/ENA primary metagenome ERZ779671 (study PRJEB29588, sample SAMEA2158454) | human gut metagenome | biome: human gut; feature: human-associated habitat; material: faeces | place: Denmark | collected 2008/2010 ... | reverse complement strand
TCTTAAAGTTTGAAGTGGAATTGTACCTTCTTTGTAGAACTCTGTTCTAGCCATGTCTGCTCCACCTAATCTTCCAGATACAGCAGTTTTAATTCCTAATGCACCTGCTTTCATAGTTTTTTGCATACATTGTTTCATAGCTCTTCTGAATGAAATTCTTCTTTCTAGTTGTCCTGCAATATTTTCTGCAACTAATTGTGCATCAACATCAATGTTTTTAACTTCAACAATATTTAAGTTAACTGTTTTACCTATCATTTTTTCAAGTTCAGCTTTTAATTCTTCTGCAAGGTTTCCACCTTTACCAATTACTAAACCTGGTTTTGCTGTATAAACGTTTACTTTAACGAATTTTGCAGTTCTTTCAATTTCGATTTTAGAAATTCCTGCAACATATAATTTTTTCTTAACATATTCACGGATTTTGTGATCCTCTACTAGGTATTCACTAAAATTCTTTTTGTCTGCATACCATTTTGAGTTCCAATCTTTAATAACACCTACTCTTAATCCGTTAGGATCCATTTTTTGTCCCATTTTGTTAAGTCCTCCTTTCTTAATCTCTTTCCTTTAACACGATTGTAATATGGCTTGTTCTTTTTCTGATTCTTACTGCACTACCTTTTGCAGCTGGTCTAATTCTCTTTAATGTTGGACCTTGGTTTGCATAAATTTCAGCAACATATAATTTACCATGAGCCATATTATGATTGTTTTCAGCATTTGCAATTGCTGATTTTAAAACTTTTTCTATTATTTCAGATGCAGCTTTTGGTGTGAATTTAACTATAGCTAAAGCTTCATCAACATTTTTTCCTCTTAATAAATCTGCAACTATTTTCACTTTTCTAGGTGAAATTCTAGCATATTTAAGAGTAGCTACTGCTTCTGGTACCATTTCTTGCATTACTTCTTCCACTTTATTTCCCTCCTTAAAGTAGTTTTATTTTATTTTTTTGTTGTTTTTTATATTTGTAATAACAATTACTATTATTTGTTACAAACCAATGTTACAAAAATATGGTATGTTACAAAAAAATTAAACTATTATAAAATTAAGGAATATTGTTTATAAATAACGATTGATATAAATTATGAAAGACTTGTTAAAAGTCTTTTTTAAATATAAAGAAGATGGTGATAACTATGGATATAGAACAGCAAGCAAATTATTATGCTGTTATTCCTGCACCAGTCAGATATAATAAGAAATTAAAATATCCTGAAAGGCTACTATATGGAGAAATAACAGCACTTAGTAATAGATATGGATATTGTTTTGCATCCAATAAATACTTCGCTTCTCTGTATGATGTAGTTCCTGAAACAGTATCGAGATGGATTTCGCATTTAAAGGAATGTGGATACATAGATGTAAACATTATCAAAAATGAAAATAATCAGATTATAGAAAGGCGAATTTATATTATTGACAAAATAAACAATACCTATTGCTTAAATAATCAATACCCCTCTTGCGAAAAAAATCAAGAGGGTATTGATGAAAAAGTCAAAGATAATAATATAAATAATAAGATTGATAGATTATATTATTATGTTATAAGAAATGAAATTGAAAATTATAAAGAATTTAATATAGAAGAAAGAAACGAATTCTTAAAAAATATTGAAAAACTTGAATTGAATTATAGTGAAGAAATGACAAAGAATATGACAATAGAAAACAAGGACAAAATCAAACATTTATTATTCTTTATTGCAGATATGAATAAACGCCAAAAAATAATACCAATAAATACATATACCAGAACAATAATGATTCTTGTATATGACAAATGTAAAATGAAAGAAAGAGAATACCAAAATACTTCAAATGAAATAATAAACTTTTATGAGTATTATTCAAAAAGTTTATTAAGAGAACTATTTAAAATATAGCAGTTGGCAATTTTGCCAAAACGGATACTACAAGTGGTACAAAATAGCCAAAAATAAAGTATAATCTTTGGTTATTTTGCGAATAGAAAAAAAGTACCACAAGTGGTATTATATATATAACAAATAAGAAATGTAATATTTGAAAGGATAAAATTATGAGTTTAGCAAAAACATTAAACGGCGGAAAGCAAAGTCTGAAAATACATATTGATGATATTCGTGTGAATCCAAACAACGATTATGAAATCAATGAGAATGAAGTAATATCATTGTCATTGTCTATTGAAAAATATGGACAACTGCACAATGGTGTTGTGTACGAGGATGAAGGCGAAGACGGCAAAAAATATACCCTTATTTCTGGAGAAAAAAGGTATAGAGCAATAAAATTATTGTTTACGCAGGGCAAGCACAACGGTATGATGAATGTTGTTGTTCAAGCTAAGCCTAAGAACCTTATAGAAATGCAGGATGTTATAAATGATGCTAACCTTCAAAGAAAGCCAGACCATAAAACATTGTACAAAGAAATTAAGGCTAAAGAAAAATATTATCAATACTTAGTTGATAATGGGAAAAGACCTGAGCTGTACAAAAGAGATTATATTGCGCAATCACTCGGAATATCGAGTAGAAATGTTGACAATATAATTAAAGAGTTTGAAGGGGAAAAGAATAAGAAAACAGGCTCAGGAGAATCCAAAAGAAAAGAATACAACAAGGACTTTGCAAAAAAGCTAAAAAGCAAATACGGTCTTACAACAACTGTAAGTCAAAAGGCGATTAACTTTAAATTTGCAAATACGGATGAGCTTAATGAGTTTTTAAATAATTTTCTTGGGCTTAAAGAAAATTATGATTACTCTGAAAGTAAAGGAGATAACTAATTATGAAAATTCTTAATGTAATAACTCAAAAAGGCGGAACAGGAAAGAGTGAAACTGTAAAGAACCTTGCTTACGGTTTATCAAGCAAAGGATTAAAAACGCTTGTTGTTGACCTTGACCCGCAGGCGAATACCTCTGCTACAATATTAAAATTGCATAAAAGCATTTCAATGATAAATCTTGGTGAAATGATAAATGCTTTTGAAGATAAGCAAAATCAATCACAAGAGCCAAATGGACTTGAAGGTATTGAAGTGCTGCACTCATATATGAATAAGCAAATAAACGGTTATGATGTAAGTGATGTATTGCTTGATCCGACACTAATGGAAAATGCAATTAAGAAAACGGTATATCAAAACTTGGATATTTTACCAGCAAGCTTAAAGCTCATTGAAACTGATATGAAATTAAAAACTAATTGTATGAAGAGCGATACAAGACTTGATATTGCATTACAAAAAGTGGCAAATAAATATGATGTTTGCATCATTGATAATAGTCCATTTATAAATGCAATCACAATAAACGGCGTAACAGCTTGTAAAAATGAAGGTGACTTGATTATTATACCAATCAAGATAGATTCAGGAAGCCTTGAAGGAGTTGATGTTACACTCCAACAAATGCTTGAAATTTTATCTTATTCATCATTTTTATCATTTGATTTTAAGCTACTATTTACAATGAGAAATAGGACGGCTGTAGAAAATAAGGTTGAAAACACTATGAGAAAACTATTTCCAGAGAGATGCTTTAACAGCGTTATTCGTTATCAGGCTAAGCCTATTATTACTGCATCAAACGAAAGACAAGTGTTACTTGAAGGAAATTGCAAAAGTGGTGTTGCGCAAGATTATATCAGTCTTGTTGATGAGATTTACAATACTTTTTGATACATAGATATTTTATCCATAAACTTATTAAGAACAGGAAGTAAGGTTATAGTGTTCTAAAAAGGAGTGATGCTTATGTTATATGTTATCACATTTATAGTTGGAGAGCTTTTTGGAGTTTTTGCAATGTGTTTGCTACAAATAGGAAGATATAACGAAATGCAAAAGGAAATATCCAAAAAGAATAAATAACTGCTATATGAAAGGATAGGATAATATAAAGAAATATAAAAATAAAACAGACTTGATTATTAAAGCTGCATCCTATTTTATGGCAGGTATGATAGTTATTTCTTCTATAGTGGATAAAGACACATATCGAAGAATAATGATTCAACTAAAAAAAATAGGAATAATGCTCGCAGCGATTATTTTACTAATTGTTGTGAGCATTGTCAGTTATAAAGTATTCAAGCAAATAAAAAATAAAAAAATGGGGCAAAACAGGTCGGAAGCATATACAAAAGATAAAGGAGTAAAAGAAAATGAAAATACCCAAATACATTGATGAAGCACTTCATAAGCGTACAAGTAGTGCTTGTAAACTCTTAAAATATGATGAAATTGTTACGAAATTTATTGATAAGCACCATATTGGTGTTGATTTTGAAGATTATGATGGTGGCTGTGAAATGTTCCTTAATCCATATGACAGTGAACAAGCAGTCAGACAAGCAATATTAAATTACAACAAAAGAAAGTAGGCATTAAAATGATTTGGATTATAATAGGATTAGTTGGTTCTCTTTTGATATGGTATTTTCTTATCCATATCAAAGGTACAAAGGTTTTTTTTGAAGAATGGATTGCAATTATTTTAATAGCTGTTACTGCTGTGTTTTGTACTACAGTAGCGACCGATATTTTTACCTCTTCTACAGACACAGAATATTCATATGACGACTTAGAGAGTAGTACAAAAATAATTGCTCTCAAAGACCGTAATACCACAGAAGGCAATTTATTCTTAGGATTTGGTTCTGTTGATAATAGTGACTACTACTGTTATTATACAGAAAACGATGCAGGTGACATCAAGTTTAACAAAATATCTATTAACGACAATGTAAAACTTAGATACTGTTCAAATGGAGAACAGCCAAATGTTAAGATATATAATCGTGTTGAACGAAAAATTCTTGTAAAAGAACCAAATATATGGACTTCATCACTCTCTGATTATATATGTTATCATAAATATAATGTGGGTGATGTTGTTGAAACATCAAGTTCGACATATCACAACCATCAACAAACAGTAATATACATTCCTGAAGGAAGTATTGAACAAAATTATAAAATTGATATGGAGTAAACTATGACGATATTAAAAAGAAAGAAGAAAAACTAAGGAGAACAAAATGCCAGATAACAGAAAGAAGATCAAAGCAGAATATAGAAAAAGAGCAACAAAAAGTGTTACTGTACAATTTTATAAAAATACAGAACAACCTTTAATTGAACATCTTGAACAGCAGCCAAATAAATCGGGATACATTAAAGGACTTATCCAAGAAGATATTGAAAAAAATAATTAAAAGTATGTTCAATAGATGCAGTTGGCAATTTTGCCAAACCTATACCACAAGTGGTACAAAATAAACAAAAATAAGGGATAAACTTTGGTTATTTTGAGAATTGAAAAACAGTGCCACAAGTGGTATTATATAGTTAAAGAATTAAGGTAACTAATGCAAAGAAAGGTAAAATGTTATGAAAGATACACAAGACTTTACGACATATCAAAAAGCAAAGATAACTATTACTCGTAATCTAAACAATCCAAATCAAATTTGTATATCTGTTACAAATGAAAAAATAAGAAAAATTCTTGAAATTGTTATTAAACCTGAACAATTAGCACTTGCATTGACAGGCTTAGGCTACCAAAATTGTGAAATAACTCACTATAATGACGATACGACAAATAATTAAATAAAGGAGAATTGCAATGAATAATGTAATAACCAATAGCAAAGTTGCTATTAGTGATTGGATAAGTCCTAATTATGAAAAAAAATCTATTTCAAAAGAAAGAAACATTACTTTATACAAAAGGATGAAGAAAAGATTTCTTGTATTTGATATAGTGATGCCCTTTAATAGCGGATTCTTAGTTGCTGCAATTATTTTATGGGCGTTTTGCAGTTTCGACAAAGTTTTCATATCTTATGTACTAATATTGTCAATAACAGTTATTGTTAATGTTTATGGACTGTATTATACAAAGAAAGAACTAAAACGCATACAGAGCAATTTAAAGAAAAGAGGTCAGAAGTATTATGAGTAAAATACTTCAAGTGAAGCAAATATTTCCAAATAACAACTGGAATGGAAATGCTATTCAGGATCGACTTAATGTTTCATTAAATGAATTATCAGAAGAAAATGCAGAAATAAATAAAATTACATATATCACAAATGCAAGAAGCGGTGACATTACTACTGCTATTGTAGAATATTACAAAGAGGTGAAATAAGTGAGCTTAAAAAATTGTTTTGCATATATGAGTGAGAAAAAATGCGCTTGTTTGTCTGAAATGAAATGTTACGGTAGTAACAAATGTTGTTTTTACAAAACGAAACAACAACTGAAACTTGAAGAGGAGAGGACACAAAAAAGATTAAACAAGTAAGGATGTGAAATTATTGAATAGATATTTAGACAAAAGAATAAAGGGAAAAATAAATAACGAAATATATGTACTTATCTGGGATTTGATAGCTGCACCTGATTGCAATGGTGCGCATACAAAACATCTAACAAGAGTGTTGCATAAAATAAAAAATAAAGAGCAGCTTATTAGATGGCACACAAAAAGAATAAGAAAGTATGCTAATTATAAGAAAATAGAACTTAATTCCGAGCAAGAACAATTTATTGAAGAAATGCTTACGCTTGAAAATTATGATAATGATTTAGTTCGGGAATATTCATTTTCGACAGTTGCATTGATTGAACAGAATGATAATATTTTCAGCGTACCAATCTTGTTTAAAATATGGTATGGGCTGTTAAATGGTGTTGAATGGTGCGTTATATGTAGCATAATTGTTATTAGTTTTGCTGTAAATTATATAATTTAATATTGACAAATGCTATTTTAATAGTTAATATAGTATTTGTAAAAGTGAAAAGAAGTCAGGAACATCCCGACTTCTTTTTTGCGCAATTAGAAAGGAGCGATTTTTTTATAATTAAATAAATAACAGTTAATAGGCAAAGGTAAATGAAATGGAAGAAAATCAAATAAGCGGATGGGTATCTTTAGTTTTTGCAAGAAAGCAGATGTTTAATCCAAGACCAATAACAAAAAGAGATAAAAAAGGTAAAAGTATCTGGCTAATTAGCATAGGATTTCCTGCTTCATCAGAATATTATGGATGGTATATCAATGTTGATAGAAGCAAGGTATATCCTGTACGAAATAGTCCAAAGCAAGCCAAAATATTTTACCCGAAAGACACAATGATACCTATTTACAAATATGTAAAGGGAAGCGGTGGTAAAAAAGGGTATAGAGAACAAAAAGAACTGTCTGCCGACATTGTAATTGAAGAATTTAATAGTTGGCGAGAATAGTTGGCAAAATTGCCAAAATTATATTTGAAAGGTTGATGATATTATGAAAAACAAAATTAAACAAAAGATTATAAACTGCTATATGAAGTTTGTAAATAAGGCTTTACTTCTGCAAAGTGAAGTAAAGAATACAAATTTCACAAAGAAGATACCAAAGGCAATTATAGCGGTTTGTGGTGTAGCTCTTATGGAAATAGCAACACCTATTACGGCTTTTGCAGATAACGGCACAGAATCAATTGATACATTTGTTACCGCAATTGGTAAGTGGCTTGTGAAAATTGGTGTTGTTGTTGCAATGGTTGGTGGCGTAATGTTTGCGTTGGGCTGGCAAAGAGAGGATTCGGAAGGAAAGAGTAGGGGATTACTTACTCTTATGGCTGGATTTATGGTTGCAGCAATAGGTGCTTCTCCATCAGCCTTTGGCTTTAAATAAAAACAAAGAAATAAATAAGAAGGTGGTGATGAATAGTGTCTTGGGGTGAGGATATTCTTAATAAAATCAATGAATGGTGGGATGGAATAATGAGTTCTCTTTCTACCGAAATTGGCAAAGGAATATCAAGTATTTATAAGATAGATGTTAAATTATTTGGTATCAATTTTTCTACTGATGATATGTACGGCACAATTGCATCTCTTACAAATTTTGATAAAACTAAAAGCTTATCAATATACACTATAGGAAAAACTATAAATGAGCTTGTTGTTCCTGTAGCACTATCGCTACTTACATTATTCTTTATGATAAGTCTGATAAAAAGATTTACAGAAATTGAAAAAGTTAGTTGGGAACGAGTGCTTTTATGGGGATGTTATTTCTTTCTTATAAAAGCATTTGTTCAAAGGTCATATTCGCTACTAACTACAATAATGGGAATAGTGAATAATATATATGTGGATGTATCAAATGCTCTGTCGGTTGGTTCAGGAGTAAGTTCAATTTCACAAAATGTTGCAAACGCATTTAAAAACTATACGAGTCTTGGCAATATATTATTTGGAATACTCCTCTATGTAATCCTTGCAATACCGTTTATTGGCAGTATTATTCAAATATGGGCGCAAGTGTTATTAAGAGTTGTAAAACTAATGCTTTGTATGGCATTTTCACCTATTCCATTGGCAATGGCAGTCGAAGGCGAAACATATAGAGGAAAAGCAATCTCATATTTTATGTATGCGGCAGGTGTCGGCTTTGAATCAATAGTTATACTATTAGGTTCTTGGATATATACACAAGGATTGAGTAGCGTATCTAAAATGACAAATGCGTTTCCGCAAATAATAGGTGTACTTGTAATGAATGCGTTGTTTGTTGCAATTATACAGTTAAGTCACGAATTCTCTGAAAGAATATTCGGAAGAACATAAAAGGAGCGTGGTAAGATGGATGAAATCGAAATACAAGTATTTGAGGAATATAATGATTATCACGAAAAAATAGGAATTATGACACTTAGACAATGGCTATTTTCAGCTTTAATGCTGATTATCGTAATTCCAACATATATATTATTGCCTAAATATACTTTTATTACTTCTGATATGGCAAGCTACATTGTTATTATTGAAGCTGCGATAATTGGTTTTATTGGGTTTGTGAAAATTCATAAATTACCAGCAGAGAAAATTATTCCATACTGGTATCGTCATTATTTTGTATTTAATAAGCCACTTAAATATATGACAACTAAAGAATATCAGAAGATGCTTGATGATAAAAAGAATAAAAATAAAAAGTCAAAAGTTATAGAATATGATGATAATGATTTGACACCAAAACAGCGTAAGAAAAAAGAGAAGCAAGAAAAAGAACTTGCTAAAGCTAAGAAAAAATACGGATATATGTTTAAAGATGATAAAAATACATCCTCTATTAAAGATGATGCAGAGCAAGAAGAAACTACAGCTTCTGCATCAGAACAATTATTAAACAAAGAGAATAAAGGATTACAGTCTGAAATAAAAAAAGAGGATGTAAGTATTGACGAAAAGACACTTGAAACTATGACTGATGAAGAAAAAAGGATGTTAGCACAAATACTTGAAAAACTCAAAGAAAAATAAATATGAATTGTTCTTTTTAGAATATCATCTTGAACACTATAATGCAAAGTATATAAAAGTATTTTGCAATAATCATTTTGTATTCCCCACAAAAGTTGTCTTATATGGTGGTACAAAAAGAAAATTAAAATATCAACCAATATCAAATGAGATAACTTTATGTGGGATGTTTAGTGAATTGAAGGAAAATACATTTTATTCAATCCCACAGTTAATAGAAAAATATAAGGAGTGATAAAAATGTTATTTAAGAAAAAAGAAAATCAAATAGTCAAAAACAAAGATAAAAGTTCGGAAAAAAATAAAAAGAAAACTAAAGAGTCTGTGGCTTTACCGAAGATAAATCCAGAAGTAATGGAATTATTATTTAAAGAAACAGATGAGAAATCTGGCATAATGAGAATTGATGATACACACTATAGTATTTGCTACGAATATAGTGATATATCATTCTCAAAAGCAAGCCCTGAGGTTCAAGAAGCAATATTTCTTAAATATGTTGACTTTCTTAACTCTCACAGCGTAAATGAACATATACAAGTTGTTCATACAAGTACAATTCTTGAAACTGATGATTATAAAAATCGGTTTATTTATAATACAAAAGAAAATGCAAGTGATAGCGAAAAGCGCATTGCAGAAGAATTTAACGAGTTAATTACAAGTGTAATAGGTCATCAAAAAGAAACACTATGCGAAACAAGATTGATTGTAATAACAGTTGAAGCGGAAAATCTTGATGATGCAAAAGACTTGTTTATGGAATATCAGATTAAATTGGAAGAAAAATTCAAGTTATTTGGTTCTAAAGTTCGTAAATGGACTATTCAGGAAAGACTTGAATTTATATATAATATATTTAACATAAATACATTAGAACAAGATCATCCGGAGTGTAAAAATATTCTTCAACAGTATGTAAATGATGATATAAATGTGTATGATTTTTTAGCTCCAAAAGAAGATATGAATTTTCGGGAGAAAGATTATATTGTTATTGGTGATAAAAAGTATATCAAGGTAATGTACTTAGATAAACTTAATACAAGCATAACACCTAAACTTTATAATCAGCTTACAACAATTAAAGATGCTAACATTATTGTTACAGAGAATATAAATGGTACGAATCCAGCAAAAGTTATAAATACTCTTAATAAAAAAATATCTGGTATGAAGGATGAAAGGCTCAAAAAAGTAAAAAGAGCCAATAAAAACAAATATGATTATTCATTGGTTCGAGATGAAAAACTTGAAGCAAAAATTGCAGATGCACTTGAACTAAGAACAGCTCTAACGAAAAAGAAACAAAAATCATTTACTACCAATTTGTTAGTATGTATTATTGCATCAAATGAAAAGGAGCTTAGTCAAGCAACAGATAAAGTGAACAAAATTGCCGGTGAGAACATTGTTACTATGGGAACATTAGACTGGCAACAATTAGAAGGATTGCTTAATTTATTACCGTTAGGCTTTAACACATTGCAATTTCAAAGAAGCTTAACAAGTGAAGCAACTGCGGCATTTGTACCATTCAATACAAAACAACTACTACACGAAGGTTCGATATTTTACGGTATGGATATGGTATCTAAGAATATTGTATTCGTAGATAGAAAAAGGTTAATGAACGGCAACGGTGCGGTATTAGCTACATCTGGTTCAGGTAAGTCATTCTTAGTAAAGACAAATATTGAGCAGATATTATTAAGGTATCCAGATGATGATATTATTGTTGTGGATTACCAATCAGAATATGAAAAAATAATAAAAGATCTGAGAGGACAAATAATTAAAATATCAACACAAGCAAAAACATATATCAATCCATTTGATATATCATTTGGCTATTTATCTGATGAAGATCCGATAAAATCTAAAATGGAATATATATTAGCTTTTATTGAATCTATTGTTGGTGGTGCTGGGCTAACAGGAGAACAAAAGTCAATTATTGATAGATGCTCAAAGATTATGTACGAAAATTATTTAGAGCATCCAGATGATAAAGATTATGAGCCTGATTTCCCTCATTTCTATGCGGAGCTTGAAAGATTTTCAGAAGGTGAAGCAAAGAATTTAGCATTGATTCTTGAAAGATATGTAAAAGGTGCTATGGATATATTTGCAAAGCATACAAATGTAGAGATGCAAAATAGAATAGTATCGTTTGACTTGTCAAAACTTACTAAAAGTATGAAAACTACAGGCTATCTTGTTGTTCTGGAGCATATAATGAATAAGATTTCTCAGAACAGGGATGAGGGAAAAAATACTTGGATATTTATTGATGAATTTCATATTATGCTTGACAATAAATTTTCAGCTGATTATATAGAAAGAATTTATAAAATTGGTAGAAAGTATGGAGCATTGCCAACAATTATTACACAGAACATTGAAGATGTATTGAGTTGTGAGCAAGGTAGAAATATTTTATCAAATAGTGAGTTTGCTGTTATCTTGAAACAAAAAGCGCTGGATTTTCTACCAATTTGTAAAATATTTGGTATATCAGATGAGGAAAGCAGTTTTATAATGGATTCACCAGCAGGACAAGGACTAATCGTCTTTGGTGAAGATATTGTTGCATTTAAGTTAAGTGTGCCAGAAGATTACTATATTTATGAGCTTAACCAAACATCAAATATGCAAAAAGCAAGAGATTAAGGGATGTGTGTGTAATTGAGTGATAACTACAAAGACACAAGAAAAGATGCAAGTAATATTAAAGCTGATAGCCAAATAGCAAAATCAAATATTGAAAATATAGCACTTTCTTATACAAATGACCTTAATAAATGGTATTCGGAAAAACATAAAGAAAAGTTGTCATCAAGGCTTGAAACTAATGTTGAGCAAGAGGATACTGAGGGAATTACAACTAATGTTGAAAAAACAGAGGGAGTGCAAACAAATGTAAGTGAAACATCTGACGAAAACGAAAATGTAACTTCTTTTAAAAGAACAAAATTTGATAACAAAGAGGTTATAAAAACTAAAACAGCAGAAACAAGTAATCCTGTAGAAGATACTCAGGAATACAATGCAAACGCTGCCGTCAGAAATGCAAACTATAATAATTTTATAAATGAGGATACAAATAATGGTAGTTCTCATCAATCAAAAATAAAAACAAAAGCTAATAGCAAACAGCAGAATACTCAGAAAACAATAAACCAAGAGCAAGATGGTAATACAGATAATCGGGCTAAAATTCAAACAAGAATAAATCGAACTCAAAAAGGTTCGGAATTAGTCAGTAAAACAATTAAAACGAAAAAAGCTGCTAATAGAGTTAGTAAATTTGTAGTAAGAAAAGGCAAAAAACTACAAACAGCAAGTGAAGGAAATATAGGAGAGGCATTTACTTCTGAAATAAAAGATACATCAATGAGAACAGCTGGGAAGACAGTGGAAGTATCTACAAGAGGTATCAGACAGAAAGTTAGAACAAGTACAGCTAAGTTGGTTGGAAAAATTGTTAAGTCTGTTTTTAATGTATTAGCAAAGTTACTAAAATCACTTGCAGCACTTTTAGCGGAAGCATCTCCTGTAATAGTTATAGGAGCAATTCTTCTTGTACTATTATCACTATTTTATGCAATTGCTGGTGGAATCGCAGGAAGTGTAAGCGGTATATTTGGTGAGTATGCAGAAAGCAGTACAATATCAAGCTATGTGGAATATATGAACCAGATAGATAGCGACTTGAATACTAAAGTTGATTGGAAGGCTGCGTTTACTGTGATACATTGCTTAGATATGGATATAAAGTTTGATGAAGCAGAGCAATATATATTAGAGGAATTTAATAAAGCTGATTTATATAGTGATGGTTGTAAACCAAAGGACTTTACAGAATGGCTTAATAAAAATTATTCGGTTGTGGATACTTTTTACAGAAAAAAAGGTCAAACGAATTCTGCTACATCTATTACTAATGAGGTTCTTGACTTAATGAAAGAACTTTATGATTCGGACGAGTTTATGAAGTTAATTGATGAGAAAAGAAAATCGTCTGTTAATACTGGAGCTATTTCTGGTTCTACTGGTGATGGTTCTTCTAATGGTAAACTGGATTATCCAACTTCGTATAGGAATATATCTGCTGGCTATCCTAATTACTCATCAGGTAAATATCACGGTGGAATTGATTTTCCTTGTCCTACAGGCACAAAAGTTTGTGCAGCGGCAGACGGCAAAGTAATTGTAGCTAAAGAATTAAATTATAGTTACGGACATTATATCATTATAGATCACGGCAATGGTTTGACGACTCTTTATGCACATAATAGTAAACTTCTTGTAGGAGTTGGAGATACTGTAACAAAAGGACAAGCAATAGCTTATAGTGGCTCAACAGGTAATAGTACAGGACCTCATTGTCATTTTGAAGTCAGAGTAAACGGTGTAAGAGTGAATCCAGAAAATTATTTATAATTATTTAAGGCAAGTTATTTTTCTTAATAAGGGAGTAAATGACTTGCCTTATTTGTTGGCAAAATTGCCAAAGCACATAATTGGTACAAAATAACCAAAAAAATGGGATAATCTTTGGTTATATTGCGAATTGAAAAACAGTGCCACAAGTGGTATTTTAAAAATAGAAGGAGAGAATACAATATGAGCAAGAAAATGTCATTAAAACAATGGTTAGCAATAAACGGTGTATCTTCGCCTATTAGTGATTACACTATAGATAAAACCAAAATACCACGAGGACTGACACACAGGCAAAGAAAAAGGCTCGAAAAAGATACACTTATAGCAATCGAAGAATATCACACAAAAAGAAATAACGCCATAAAAGAGTATGAGCAATTAGTTCAAGATGGTAAAATTATTAAACCGTCAAGAATTGAACAAACAATAGAAACAGCAAATGGACATCCTGATAATTCTTCAACGCAAGCAGCAAGAAGAATGTTAGAAAAAAGAGGATATATTTGTATAAATAAAGAAAGAGGAAAATGGATTATGAGAAATGATTTTGAAAATTTAACAAGAGAAGCTGGAAAAATTAAAGCAAAATATCCAGAGGGTACAAGGATAGAACTTGAACAGATGGAAGATTCACAAGCGATTGAAAGTGGAACAAGAGGTACAGTTGATTTTGTAGATGATATAGGACAAATATTTATGAAATGGGATAATGGTAGGAGATTAGCTCTTGTTCCAAATGAAGACAAGTTTAGAATACTGACAAAAGAAGAAATAAAGCAGGAAGAATCACAAGACTGTGTAAATAAAATAAAAAAATATTATTCAGAAGGGAATATTCCAAAAGCAGCCGAATATTGGAATAAATTATTTGATTTATATAAAACACCAGATATGCCGCCTTGTAAAGAACTATCTCGAATAATAATGGAAAATGTAAAACAGTTACATTCATACACGGGTCAGATTGACGATAAAACTGTTTATGGCGTAACTGATTACCTAAAAGAACAAGAATATATAAAAATGGGCTATTATTCTGATGAACAGAAATTAGTCGAAGATGAACCTGATATTTGTGATTAGTTAAAAATTATCTTGAAATATTGTAAGAAAACCACTCTTTATGATATAATAAGCAAAGAAAAGTATTATTTGGCAATTTTGCCAAAAGAAAGTAGGAGAGTATGGAACAAGAAATTCTAAGAATGAAATTTGTATTTGATGAGAACAAGTTAAAAGCAAATGGAATGACAGAAGATGAATGTTTGAATATAATAAGAAAATATGCTTTTAAGCATAATCTTACAGAAATTGAAAAAGGAGTATTTGATAGCTCTGATTTAGATAATACAGACCCTTTCTTTTATATAATAATGAAATTGCCTGATTCTAAGTGGTTTATGAAAGTTATTAAAGAATGGACTTGGTATATTGAGAATGATATTGAGGACTGTATTGCAGCTTATTATAATGCGGTGATTAAAAATGCCTAAAAAGCGGATAATGATTAACTTTGATTTAGATACTAATAAATATGAAATTCTTACTCATAAAGCAGCACCAACGGCGTATAGCAAAATTCGACGGTTTATGGAAAAAAATGATTTTACACATAGGCAAGGTTCTTGTTATATAAGTAAGAGTCTTATATCTCGAGCTGAAACAGCGAGAATTGTAAGAAACTTTTCTGTAGCTAATAGATGGTTTGGAGAGTGTGTTAGAGAAATTGATATTTCTTATATAGGAAAGCAATTATCACTCAAATATGCTACTCAAATAGAAACAAACGAGTTCGACAATTCTGTTTTGAAAAATGTTGAAGAGAAAAGTATCGGAAAAGAGCTGGAAACAATATCTAAAAGTTTGGACACCAAAGAGCTTGAAACAACTAAAGACATTTTAGATGAAATAGATTTAAAATTGGATAAGTAGGTGTTAAAATGAGCGTGAAATCGGAAAGAGCAGTTAGTGATAAATTCACAGATGCAATATTAAATAAAATGACAAAATCAATATGTTTATTTTTGATGTTAATAGTGTTTGGAATATTAAGCGTAGTTTTCATTAAGGCAATGGATGGAACTAACTCGAATAATTTTATTATTGGATTGTTAAGGATTCCAAACAGCGTAGCTGTATCAACAATAGACTTTATAAAAAATGAGTTACAAATAAACAATATTTTCTTAACGGAAAACTTTTGGAATGTTGCATCTGTATTTTTTAGAGCATATTGGATCACAAGTACATTGGTAAGCTATTGTGTTCTAAGTTATTTTATAGGTTTGGGTTTAGTGCAATTTGCAATAAAAATAATAATAAGCATAATATTCAGCCCTTTAATTATGCCAATAGTTATTATAGTTGCAATTGTTTCTTTTATCAAAAATGCTATATCGCTTGCAATAAATTAAAATATAAGTAGGAGTATAGATATGACATATACCAGAAATGAATTGATAAATAAGTTAGATGACTTTTTAGAAAACAAAGAGGTGAAAAAACGGTCGGCAAAGGATTATAGAGTTGACTGTATGTGCTTTATCAATTTCTATTTGAAGCATAAACATATACAAAACGGACAAATGTACAATATGTTTATAAAGGCTCTTAATAAATCTAAATTAAGCGAAACAACCAAAAGACGAAGAATATTGATTGTAGGTGAATTTCTGATTTTTATTGATATGTATTCATCTACTCACATTATAATAAAAAACACTAAAAATAATCAGATAAAATATTATGATGCACAAAACAGTGAAATATATCTTTTAGGAAATAGAATAGATGTATATATTAAAAAGGGAGAAATAGAAAATGAAAAAGATTGAAACAAGCCAAAAGCAGAATGCTGATGTTATGCAAAAAAATGCAAAAAAATTTAATAAAAAGAAAACTGTTATCATAATTGGAATGATAATTATATTACTTACCGTTCTTATTTCATTTTGGTATGTATATGAGAAAAATATTAACCAATGGGATGTGAGAGAAAAGCAAGTTACAATAGAGTATGGCGAAATCTACGAACCATCATTATCTGAGCTTGTAGATACAGGTAAGTATCCTGATGTTACTTCTGAAAATACACAGATTGACATTGAAGCAAATAAAGACGGTGATGCAGCATATTATTCTGTTGGAAAGTCTAATATTAAAATTACACATACAAGTGAATATAAATTGTTTGGATTAAAATTGTTTTCTGTAAAGGATACTAAGAATATTCCATTTACAATTTCAGATACAACAGCTCCAGTATTTTCTAATGATAATGGGGTAAATCCAAAAGAGGTAAGTTTTATAAAAGATTGCAAAGAGGATATAACAAATAAATATCAAGCATCAGATTTATCAAATGTGGAGATAACATTTGATGATAAAGATGTAGATTATTCAAAAGCAGGCGAATATACAGCTAATGTTTTTGCTAAGGATGCAAATGGTAATGTATCATATATGGAAGTAAAGGTTGTTATAACTGAACCTACAATTGATTTTAATGTATCTGTCTTATCGCTTAATATTGGTGATGAATATACAATCGAAGCTAAGGTTGATGGAAAGGATAAGGAAATCGAATGGTCTTCAAGTGATGAAAGTGTTGTAAAGGTCGATAATGGTAAAATCACAGCTATAAAGGCTGGTAAGGCTACCATAAAAGCAAAAGCTAATGATGTTGAGAAAACTTGTGAGGTTACGGTGAAAGAAAAAGCTGAACAGCAACAAACACAAAAAAACAGCACAAATAAGAACTCTTCAAGTTATTCAACTAATGTAGCACAATCAAAGTCCAATACAGCATCTGCTTCATCTAATAGCAATTCATCAGCCGAAAATAATAAAGAAACACATTGTACTAACAATAGCAATCATAGTATAAAATGTGGCAATATAGGTATGTGGTTTGGTAGTAGGCGTGAAGTAGATACTTATTTTTCTTCTGTATGCAATAAATGGGGAACAAAGTACAAGAACGAAGAAATAACTTGGGAGGAATATACTAAAAATTGTCCGCAAGGCTATGAGTGTTGGTCTTGTAGTTATTGTGGAAAATGGACAGGCAATTTTGTATATTAAAAACATTGGAGTACAAAGATGAAAAGAAAAAAATTATTTTCAATACTTAGTGTTGTTATCGTGATGATTTTAATATTTTGCAATACAACAACAATTTATGCAGGAGTAAAAATACGGACACCGAGTACATCAGGAATAACTCGAAGTGAAAATTGCATAAAGATAAAATGGAAAAAAGTAAAAGGCATAAATGGGTATCAGATTCAATATTCTACAAATAAAGAATTTAAAAAAGCAAAAAAAATAACTATTAAATCTAAAACAACAACATCTAAAACTATTAAAAATATAGGAAATTCTAAAAAATATTATATAAGAATCAGAAGCTATAAAAAAAATAAGGGGAAAAATATATATTCTAATTGGAGTAAAAACAAAGTAATAAAACCTATAATGAAACATTGTACAAACAATAACAATCATAGTATAAAATGTGGCAATATAGGTATGTGGTTTGGTAGTAGGCGTGAAGTAGATACTTATTTTTCTTCTGTATGCAATAAATGGGGAACAAAGTACAAGAACGAAGAAATAACTTGGGAGGAATATACTAAAAATTGTCCGCAAGGCTATGAGTGTTGGTCTTGTAGTTATTGTGGAAAATGGACAGGTAATTTTATTAAAGAGTGACTACTATAAACTAATACTTGACAAATGGTAAGTTGTTAGTTAATATAGTATTTGTAAAAGTGAAAAGAAGTCAAGAAGTTCCTGACTTCTTTTTTACATATTAAAAAAGGAGGAAAAGAAAATATTTAGCAAACATAAAAAATAAATTATTTATGAAAGGATTGAGATTATGAATTATAGAAAAAATTGCAAAGAAGTGCTAAAGAAAATCTTAGCATTTTTTTTAACGGTTTTAATGATTGTAACAGCAACACCTTTAAGTATCTTTGCAGCATCTGATATGAATTTAGGTGAGCGTGATAACAATTCGACAATTGAAGTAAAAAAAGAAACTCATTATGGACACGAATTACATTATACACCAGTTGGTGGAACTAATTATCCGTTATTCTGTATTGAGTACGGAAAAACATCTCCGAGTAAATCATCATTAGGTTCAAAAGGAAAACCAAGCGATTCAAAAGTGTTATCAGCTGCTAAATGGATATTTGCTGGCTACTATATGGAACACGGAAACGATATAGATTGGCTTGATATGGCTTATTGCCAAAAAAAGGTATGGGCTGTAATGGGAAGTAATACATCTTGGTCTTTTTCCGATACTGGGTATAATAACTGGATAAAGCAAGCCGAACAAAATATGGAAAATATCAAGAAAAAGCCATCATTTAACAACAATACAATTGATACAATAAAAGCGGGTAATAGTATGACTATTACAGACACTAATGGAGTGTTAAAAGATTATCCTGCTTTTACTAATAATGATACAAATGGAGTAACTATTACACACAATAATAATTCTAATAGTATTACTATTTCTGTTTCAAAATCTTGTACTGCAAAAAAATATGAAATATTAAATAATACATATAGAAAGAAAGTTACTGGTAGTGACGAAAACTGCTTATTATATAATCCTAAAGAAGGTGGCACTCAAAAGTTACTATATTCCGCATATTATGACCCAATTAGTTTTGCGTTTAATGGAACAATTCAACCTATTGGTAATCTCCAGCTAAAGAAAACATCAGAAGATGGTCAAGTAGGTGGAATCAATTTTACTGTTACGGGAGCAAATGGTTTTAATAGAACAATTGCAACAGATAGTAATGGGGAATGGAAAATCGAAGGCATCAATCCCGGCATATATACTGTAACGGAAGAGAGCATAAATAAATATGTACCACAAAATTCGCAAACAGTAACAGTTGAAGGTGGAAACAAAACAGCAACAGTAACATTTTCAAATGTGTTAAAGAAATTTAGAGTAAGTGTAAATAAACAAGATATTGAGAAAACACATCCTCAGGGTGATGCAAAACTTGGTGGAGCAATTTATGGCTTATATCACGGAAATACACTTGTAGCTCAATATACAACACAAAATGACGGCACATTTACTACTGATTATTTTGTTTGTGACACAAATTGGACTCTTAAAGAAATCCAACCATCAGAAGGCTATCTACTTGATGAAACAGTTTATCAAGTAGGAGCAGATCCACAGCTTTATACAGTCGAATATAACTGGACTTCAAACACTGTAAAGGAACAAGTAAAAAAGGGTAAAGTTTCGATCATTAAACACACAGATGATGGTAGTACGAAAATCGAAACGCCAGAAAAGGGAGCGGAATTTCAACTTTACTTAAAATCATCAGGTTCTTTTGTAAATGCTGATCCAGACGAAAGAGATACAATTATTTGTGATGTAGATGGTTTTGCATCTTCAAAACTCTTGCCGTATGGTGTTTATACGGTGCATCAGACTAAGGGCTGGGATGGTAGAGAGAAAATTACTGATTTTGATGTTTTTATTCAATCAGATAATGTTACTTATAAATTCTTAATCAACAATGCTAATTTCAGTTCTTATTTAAAAGTTGTAAAACTCGACAAGGAAACAAACAAACAGATTCCATACGCTGGTGCAGCTTTTGAAATTTATGATGCAGACGGTCATAGAATTTCAATGAAATATACATATCCACAAGTTACTACTATTCATACATTTTATACTAATTCAGAAGGATATTTAATTACTCCAGAAAAGTTAGAATATGGTGATTATAAACTTGTAGAAGTACAAGCACCTTATGGATATGTACTTGATAGCACTCCTATAGCATTTAGCATAAATCAGGAAAGCTCTTCAACGGATACAGGTGTAACAGTTGTTAAAGTTAAGGCTAAGGATATAGCACAAAAAGGTATAATCGAAATTACCAAAACAGGCGAAGTATTCTCATCTGTTAATTCATCAACAAATGAAAAGTTAAACTTTAATACTTATATGCCTATTTATGAAAATGGCAATTTAAAAGATGCTGTATATGAAATTTATGCTGCCGAAGACATAACAACAACAGATGGTACGGTCAGAGCAGAAAAAGGAGAGCTTGTTGATACAATAACTACAGGTGACAAAGGTATAGCAAAATCAAAAGAATTATATCTTGGCAAATATACTATTGTTGAAAAAACAGCCCCACTTAAATTTGTTCTTAATAAGGATAAGCACAATGTTGAACTTACTTATGCAGGACAGAATATTAAGGTAACAAGTACAGCTCTTTCAGTTTATAACGAGCGCCAGAAAGTTTCAGTATCATTGAATAAAGCAATGGAACAAGATGTAGCATATGGAATTGGTAATAACAAGGAAATTACATCTGTACAATTTGGTATTTTTGCAGATGAGGATGTAAAGGCTGCTGATGGAACAAGTATTCCAAAAGATTCTTTAGTCACATTTGCTAATTGTGATGAAAATGGTAAACTTACATTTGACTGTGATTTGCCAATTGGTTATAAGTGGTATGCTAAAGAAATTGCAACTGATGAACATTATATTTTATCAAATAAGCATTATCAATTTAACACCGATTACGCAGGACAGAACACAAAAGTCATTGAAATAGATGTTAATGGTAATGAAAAAATCGAAAATACACTAAAACGAGGCAAAGTTGAAGGTGTTAAGATAAATAAAGACAATGATAAGCTCGAAGGTGCAACTATTGGTATTTTTAAAGTAGATACTACAGAATTTACTGAAAAAACTGCTATTGTTACAACAAAAACTGACAAGGATGGAGCATTTTCATTCAACAATATACCTTATGGTGAATGGGTTGTAAAAGAAATTGCAGCGCCTACAGGATATGCAGTAGATGCTACACAACACCATATTTACATTTCAGATAATGGCGTAGTTATCAATGTAACAATGGTTGATAAGCAAGTTCAGATAAGCAAGACTGACATTACTGGAGAAAAGGAAGTAGTTGGAGCAGAGCTTACTATTACTGACGAAAACGGTAATGTAATTGATAGTTGGACATCAACAGATACAGCTCATTACGCAAATGGACTTATAGAAGGTCATAAATATACTCTTACAGAAAAGACTGCACCATATGGTTATGAAATAGCAAACTCAATTGTTTTTGTTGTTACAAGTGATAAAGCTGTTCAAACAGTTGTAATGAATGATTCACCTATTTTATCATCTGTATTAGTTAATAAAGTTGATAGTGTAACTGGTGAAAATATCATTAGTAGGAAGTTTGAATTTACTTTATATTCTGATCCAGAGTGTAAGAACGAAATCATAACTGTAAATGCAAATACAGATGATGGTACTGCTTTATTCAGCGATTTAAGATACGGTACTTATTACATTAAGGAAACAAAAGCACCGAAGGGATATATGTTATCTGACGAGGTTGTCAAGATTGAAATAAATGACAAAGGCGTTTTTGCAAATGGAGAAAAGCTTACAGAAGAGAATGATGTTTATTCTATTGTATATCAAAACTCATTGCTTCCGTCTGTGTTTACTGGCGATTCAAAGTCAATTCTTATGTATTTAACAATGGCTGCTATTGCAGTTGTATTTATTGCAATAATGATTATCATTAAAAAGAAATATAAAGGGTAATTAGCCCTGAACAGGAAACAAGGAAGGGTTAATAAAGCTCTTCCTTGTTTTGATTTTAAGAGGTGATATTTATGAGGAAAATATATCAAATCATATTATCTATAATAGTTAGTATATTTATTACAGCAACATCAGTAACACCTATTAGTGCAGCAACTACAACTACTACAACACAAAATCATTGTACTAACAATAGCAATCATAGTATAAAA
>ERZ779671.384-NODE-384-length-22830-cov-3.079780_pt1 | contig 22830 bp, 22 predicted proteins | sample MGYA00511074_ERZ779671 | MGnify/ENA primary metagenome ERZ779671 (study PRJEB29588, sample SAMEA2158454) | human gut metagenome | biome: human gut; feature: human-associated habitat; material: faeces | place: Denmark | collected 2008/2010 ... | reverse complement strand
TAGCCTGTCTCTTTTAATGTGCGAAGCACCGGCTTAAGACCGGTTCCGTTAAGAGGTGAGTAAACGATTGCCACGTTCTTGTCCACCTTTACGCTGTCATCGAGAAGAGACTGCTTTTTAACCTCTTCAACAAAGGCTGTGAGCACATCATCAGAAATATATTTAATCTGACCATCTGCAACACCGGACTCAAAGTCAGACTGCTTTACATCTGCAAAGATATCAAGCTTCTCTATCTCGGCAAGAATCTCTGCTGCTGCCTCTGTTGTAATCTGGCAGCCGTCAGCCCCGTAAACCTTGTAGCCGTTGTATTTGCTAGGGTTATGGCTGGCTGTGATCATGACACCTGCGGATGTGCCGAGATATCTTGTGGCAAATGACACGGTTGGCACCGGAAGAAGCTCTGGCCAGATATTGACCTGCACGCCGTTTGCGGCAAATACAGATGCTGCAACCTTTGCAAACACATCAGACTTGATACGGCTAAACAATAACGGATATCATAGCCAATTGCTACTGATGGTGCATCAGAGTTTGCTACAAGATAGTTTGCAAGGCCCTGTGAAGCCTTTGCCACTGTATATACATTCATGCGGTTGGTTCCTGCACCTATTGTACCGCGGAGACCACCTGTACCGAATGCGAGGTTTCTGTAAAATGCATCCTCTATCTTTGCAGGATCATTTTCAATTGCCTTAAGCTCTGCTGCAACATCTGCATCGGCTGTTGCTGATGTGAGCCAGCGGCTGTACTCTTCATTGTAATTCATATGTATTGCCTCTCTTTCTTTTATATCAACTAAAATTTGTTTATTAAACCATAAACGACAGATTATTCAGATTTATTGTCTTTATTTTTCTCAATAGTCTCTGCCAACTTAATACGATTCTCTTTTCTCCCAATTCCAACAACTCATCAATAGTGTATTTTTTTGTCTTATTATCACTTTCTGAAATTGAAACTTTTTTAGTATCATGTCCTTTTTTACTCATATTAGACCTCCTCAATCTGATTTTTACCACTTAGACTCAGTAAATATGATAAATGAATAAAGTTGACATATGCTGTCAAATTACGTTCAATAAACCTTCTTATTTCCTCATCGTTAGTTTTGTCTACAAAATCAAGTTCTTCCTCCAAGAAATCAATTTGCACTATGAAATCCACATGTGGTTCCTCAATTGCACAGACGACAATTCCCCAGTAAAACTTTACATCATGATTATTATGCTGAACCCACATATTGGCATCATCAATTTCATTTGGTCTGAGAATATTCAATCCATTATTATTCATAAAAATTTTGCTTGAATAGAATTTTTGTTTCTTGTCTATAGGTATAGGCTTACCCTTGTTTCACACTTAAATACATCTTTGAAAATATTATATATTTTTGAACAAGCAAGTTCTGAGCATGTTCGAAAAATGTGCTTTCGCCAATTTGCTCTGTCACTACTCTGTATATCTATAACCAATGATTTAATTAATGAACTTTGCTCAGTAAGAAGCTGTGTAGAAAACCGTCTATCAACATACATTTGTTTATGATAATCTGTACAAACTGTAGCCCATAATATATCCAATACTGCTAAAGCAATAATCCAAACACCTCATGATATTTGTTGTTTTATTTTTAATTACATTACTTATAATTCTGAACGCACTACTTAATTTAATATATCTTTCATAGTACTATAAAATCGGTAATTCCCATTCAGATTCATTAATTAAATAAGATATTTTAATGAAATTATTCAATGCCTTCAATTCATTTGATGATATATTCCTATTATCATCATAACGTAATACAACTCTAGCATATGATGCATTTGCTGGAACTGCGTACTCTGTTCCTGCGATCCATCCTGTCCAGCTTATGTATTTTCCATATGCATCGTAAAAAAATACTCCGTATTTTATTCCGCTGTTTCCCACATTCACATTTACTTTTTGCTGGCTTAGATCATACTTTTCTGTCCTGCAACGAATTGATGATACTACATCTGCTCCATTGGTTCCATCTATTGCTCCAAGCTCAACATTACATACATTATCAGCATAAACAATATTACAATTAAAAATAACTATTACCGCCATGCAACCTACAATTAACAATAATTTTTTTATATACTCCATTTTGTTTCCTTCCCAATAATTATATGCACCTTCCCACGGAATCTCATTTCCAAAATTGTTTTTCGTAGTCATGAATGTATTCTCTGCTCCAACAAGCATTATCTTTAAGTACCTTTCCTGGTATTCCTGCAACCAATGACTTTTCAGGAATATCCTTACGTATTAATGTCATCGCACTAATTAAAGAATCCTTTCCTACCGTTACTCCTTTTAGTACAGTAACATTATTTGTAAGCCATACATGATCCTCAATTATTACGTCCTTCGAAAAATTAATTGGATTTCCATCTGGCCCAGGAATTGAATGAAAATCACTATCATATATAACAATATTTCTCCCCATCATTACATCATGTCCTAATGAAATATGCTTACCTACAACAATTACAGATCCTGTATTCGCAGAAAAAAATTCACTCTCCAACAAAGCATCTTGGTGAACGTCAATGAATGTTCCAAAAAAGAGTAAAACATCTTCTTTACAAATCCATTTTGAATTTTCCGCAAGTCTAATATACGTTTCTGCTTTTGATCCTTTCAAATGATTGATTCCAAAGTGAATTGTTCCATTAAGTACAATTTCAGCAGTTTTATCAATTTCCAATATTGCCCCTTTAAATGGAATAATGTATGCGCCCTTCGTTCTTTTTACCTGCGGCATTAAAAAATTGTATTTAAAAAATTTTATCAAATCTATTTTTCTTATCTTCTGAAAAATCATTTTACTATTCATTTCGCTTATCTCTCCATTTTATAGTATAATCAAATATCCCATTCATTTCGTAAGCACTTACCATTTTTTTCGCTTTAAAACACGTTTCAAAAACAATTTTATATATCTTTTCATTTTTTGTGTAACATTCTCTGTGTAAGTAGCCTTGACAGCTTCACTAAATGGTTTCGTATCAAGTAATTTAAAAAATCTTTCTCTGTCTCCCTTCTGTACTGCTTGTCCAAATAGATACGGATTTCCAATCAATACATCCTCTAATGTCCGAGTCTCTAAATGAATCTTGTCCTTTATATTCTTTAAAAGCTTATTACCTTTTGATGAATTAACAAATACCACTGATATCCCCTTTTCATAATCTACTTTAGAGCAGCCTTCTATCCCCCAAAAATCTCCAAATGAAATATCTGCCTGTCTAGGCATAGATTTATATAAACACTTTTGACAATTTTGTCTCATAAAAAGATTTCCACATGTATACCCTTGAATCCACCAGTCTGTATAACGATCCTTATGATATTCCTTGTTATTTTCAAAAATAATATTTGTGGCAAGACTTTGCCATCCAGTTTTTTTACTCTTTTGCCTAACACACTTCACCGTCGATTTATACTTTTGTTCAAGCTCTTCTATATAAGCAATATATGCTTTTGGAGAATTTATTCCTTTACAAATAAAATCCAATAAATACAGGTTCTCATATTCTCTTCCTAAATATGCTCGAAGCGCCGCAACCTGACAAGGTGTTCCACAAAATAATACTCTTTCATTTCTTTTTAATAATTCTAAGACTCTTTTGTAGATTCCTGCAGTATCACTCTGAAAATATTTAGATCCCATAATCGCTTGCAAATCTTTATATGTTCTGCCTACAACATGTTTAGCAGACTTATAATCATCAGAAAAAACACATCCAACTATATATCCACCGGAATTAATGAAATAACTTGCTAATTCATAGTATATTCCACCAGAAGTACTGTCAAATCGAATTTTGTCATCCTTAGTCCATGCAGCATACACATTGGGGTCATCAAAGTTAATTGACTCGATATAATTAAGTGCAGGACATTGCCTTTCACACAAACCACAATTAATACATTTCTTAGTATCTACTGTAGGATACCAACAACCATCATATTCTGTCGAAAAGCCAATGGCTCCTGTAGGACAGATATCGCCACACATTTTACATCCAGTACATATATCTTTTTTTATTTTGTCAACCATAATGTTCTCCTATTACCTTAACACTTTGTAAAATCAACGGTATCCGGATCATATCTTAATCTGCAATTAATATCCAATCCATTAATTACCTGCATCTCACTTGAATCGAGTGAAAAATCAAAAATATTCATATTATCTTTCAGGTGATTTATATTTGTTGTATTAACAATCGGAATCACGCCTCGTTGATAATGCCAACGCAAAACTATCTGTGCAATATTCTTCTGATTCTTTCTAGAAATTATGCGTAATGCCTCATTTTCTCTTATACGAACATCCATCCGACCTGTTGGAGTATATGCCATCATTTGAATATTGTTTTTTTTACAATACATAAGCATATCATTTTGTGGAAATAAAGGATGTGACTCAATCTGACAAACCATAGGTTTGATTTCAGCCACTTGCATTAATTCTTCAAAATGATGTTCTTTAAAATTACATACCCCAATAGACTTAGCATATCCTTCTTTATAAAGCTGTTCCATCTGCTTCCAACAGTCCAAAAATGTTCCCGTCTGAGGCCAATGCATCAAATACAAATCTACACTATCCGTATTAAGATGTTTTAAGCTTCTAAAAAGTGCCTTACGAACATCACCTTCTCTTTGTTCCTGATTTGAAAGCTTTGTTATCAGAAAAAAGTCACTTCTCGGATACTTTTTTAAGCAATGTCCAAGAACTCGCTCGCTTTGACCATATGCACTCGATGTATCAAAGAGACTACAGCCAATATTCGGAGCTTGCTCAACAATATTAACAATCGATGTATCACGTTTCCAGTAATATCGATGTCCTACAGTTACATCTTTCAAGAACGCAACACCTCCTGCCAATATGTTTTTTCGAAAATAAATAAATGTTCTATCCGTTCCAAATCCAATACACGGTATATTTAATCCATTATACAATTTTAAAGTTTCCATAAACCTATTCCTTCCTGAATTTATTAAACGTCCCCTTAATTATTGGCAAGACTATTTTAAAATTGCTTCCCAATTGTATGGTAATAAAAAACACCATAGATCCCCAACGAATTGCCATACTATCAACTACAAATAAAATCCAAGCTGAGAATATTGATAATACCACTATACTTTCAATAATAAATCTTGTCGGAAACATATGATTATTGTCAATTTTTTTTGCTATATACCAGTGAAACACAAAAAGTAAAATATATGAAGCTAATGTTGTCCATGCTGCAGCCATATATCCACAACTACATATAAAGAAATAATTAAGACTAATATTAATTACTGCTGCTATGCTTGTCCCTATAGCAATATATTTCGTTTTCTTATAAAAATACTCAATATGTACTGGTAAAGAATACAAAAAAATAAAATAAATAGCATAAGAAAGTGGAATAATCATCGAGATTCCGTGATAATATTCCTTAGTTCCTGCAATATGTATAACATCTGGTGCAAGTGAAATAAAGCCTACATATAAGATATTCATCAATAATATATAAGTTCTAGCTTTCTCTTGTATTTGTGAATATTGCTTTTTATCTAATTGTTCATACATCCATACCGACCACGCATTGTCCATAGATTGCACAATTATCTGTAAAATACTTGCAATAGTCTGAATAAAACCATAAATTCCAACCGCTGCAACACTTACCAAAGTATTAATCATTATACGGTCAAATTGACTTAAGATTTGCTGTGAAAATGTATGCACTACTAATGGAATGCTTATGCTCAGACCGTACTTCCAGTATCCTTTATTAAATAATATCAGTTTTTTTCTTCTCGCCTCTCGAAAAAAAGATAACCAAATTATTGCCGCAACACATATTGGTACTATTGCATATCCATAGATGCGACCAATATATCTATGACTTTTGAATACAACAAGAATTAAAAATATGGAAAACGTAGTCCCACCAATTGAATTAATTCCCGAAACTACTAAAAATTTTTTATACTTAAAATCTAACGCTAACCATCATTTCCATTTTTTACAACATCTTTGATTAATTCCACATTTTCTAATACTGTTAATGTTGGTAATATATTATAAAATTGAAAAATGAACATAGCATAACTATGAGTAATAAGAATATTAAGTATGACGCGATCAAACCCGAAACTCTTAGAAATAATAGGATATATTATATTTCCTGAAAACATGACAATTATATATACAAATCCACTCAACATCAATGTGCTCGAAACATATGATTCGAATTCATGACGATAATCATATTTAGCTGTTCGTAGCGAACCATATAAGCACACTCCAACAAATATTGTTAAAATAGTTTCATACGAAACATATAAATTATAGAATCCAAATTCCTCCGTTGTAAGAATACGTGAAAAAATAGGCAGCGTTAGAAATGCTATTCCTTTCAACAAGACGTTCCCTACTGTATATGCAATCCCAGCTTTCGCCGCTTTATTTCCTGAATTTTCCATCAATTCTCCTTAATATAATGCCGTTACTATCTTTCAAAACAGTTCTTCAATCTGTAACATCGATTTTTTTTTCACTAGCTCCAGCTTGTCATTAATTTTTTTCACAATACTTTTCCTGTTTTCAAGTACCATATTTAAACGCGCTATTACTTCTGTGCTGACATTTCCACTATACCAAATATCATCACCACGACATTGATAAATATAATCATTTAATCCAAAATCATCACCAATAACACCTTTAAACTTTACACTATATGACAAACAAATAGGTACTGTTCCCATATTAATAGATGATACTGCAGCATGCATGCGACCTGTAATTGTAACTTTTCCTTCTCCCAAAAGAATTCTTGCCTCATATGGATGGATTAAATGGTCTATAACATGAACATGAGAATCATATCGTGGTTCAAGTTTCTTTACTATTTCATCAATAATAATTTTATCATTTGAATCTGATACATGAATCACGTGCGCAAGTAATAGAACATCATATTTTAAAACATCCACTATATAATGTATTATCTTAATATATTCATTTATATAGTTTTCAGTATCAGATGTATATTGTCGCCTAGCTCCCGAAGGAACTATAGTAATATAATCGGTTTTAATGCCAAATTCCGATTTGACCCTTTCTTGTTGACTTGCATCATTCTGATATGGTATATCCAAAAAAGCAAGATCGCGCGACTCCTTTAAATTTTTGAAGTCGAATTTTTTCTTTAAATAATCATAGCAATCGTGATCTCGAACATAAATCATTGTATTCTCCAGGGTACGTTTAACTAAATCTACAGCATACCCTTTGAATGGTCCCATTGTCTGTCCTAACAAATAAACATTATTTTTCTTAGATATGTAGTAAAATTTGAACATATCGCTCACAAATACCTGAGTAGAATAGTATTGTGATATACAATCACCTCCAAGTACCACACACATATCATATTCTTTGCAATTATATAAAATCTCTCTAGGAATATTTACAAGTTTCTCCAACTTTCCACATATTCCTCTACGCTTACGGTTATATAAATCTTCTCTATAAATTTTTATACCTTCTGGCAATGACTCTTTAACAAGATTAAGCTCGTCATCATCCAAAACATCCAAATAGAATTCTGGTACATCAAGTTTTCTTTTGAATGAAATATCTGTAAAATACTTCATAAAAGCACATGCCATCATTAAATTTCCATAATTTGTCGGATGAATATAAAATAATTTAATTTTCATTTTGTATCCTCTCTATACTAATCCGGAACTGTTCACTTATAAATTTTATCTTTTGTGGCAATTCCAATAAAAATAAAATATATACATGTTCCCATAACAGACACTGAACTCTCAGAAAAAAACATTTCAAAAATAATCCCTAGGAATAATGCAATTGCTAAAATTGTATATCTATTCCTATACTTTTTCCAATTTACTAACAGTTGCTTATATACATTAATGAAATAAATTAACGTAATTGCAAATCCAATATATCCAATTTGTTGAACATACGTGCCTACATAGCTTTCTGCAGTTGTAATTGAATTATTCGCTATTTTTGCTGTCATAACACCAGCAGTTCCCAATCCCTTTCCTAAAAAAGACGAATGTTGAAATCCATTAATCAAACCTACAACATGATTAGAGGTTGCTGTTGCAACAGTCATATCTTGTATTCCTCTCAAAATATACAATAATATTAATACTCCGCCTATAACGGCTCCATATTTTACAAGTTTTGGTGGAAATATCTTTTTATAATATGCAATTACAGCAAATGTAATTGCCATAAATACAAAAATAGCCTTCGATAAAGAAAGGAAACTACACATAAACAATAAAATCATATATACAAAATATTGATTTGGATTTTTTTTTGTAAATGACTTATTGATAAAACTGTTTACACATCCTGAAAATATAATTGCAAATCCAATGAATATCAAATGTGCAGTTGCTAAAGGGTCTGCCGTAATGGAAACAATTCTTCTAATTGGAATATTTCTAAAATCCCATGTATAGAAATTTCTTGTAACGCCTTTGAAAAGTTGACTTGATAATGTTCCTTGTTTCACATACATATACTGTGCATACCCTAATTTTATCCAAAACTCGTCACCTAAAATTATAAGTTCAAACAACCCAAATATAGCCAAAAATATCGAGCAATGAACAATAAACTTTAGTAATTTAATTACTTTTTTATCATCAATATAAAGATTCTTTCCAATTGTTATCCCTAAAAATGGAATTATGCATTGTCTAAGTGAAATCACCGATGCTGAAAAAGATGTATCTGTAACGATTAAATTTTCGACGAAAATTATAACCAGAACAAGTGACAAAATAATAGTTTTCTTCCCCCCTGTTATTTTCTTTCTTCTAAAAATATATAAAAAAACAGCAAAATAAAGCATTACCTCTTTCACTAATGAAAAAATAGTAATCCAAATTGATGATACTGTATTTGAAAAACAAATCACTATAATGTTCTGAAATAATACTGCTACTAAAAAGAAACACAACATTGTGTAATCGTTTTTTTTTGCAAAGTATACTGCACAAAGACCATACAAAAAGCATATTATGATGAAAATATAACTCATGTTTCTCCTCTTCTTGAATTTATACTATTTTAAGCTTTTCCTTCGAAAATTTGCACAATCTTATAAGCTTATTTCACAAATATAAGATTGTACAAATCGAATCAGACCATATAACACTCACTCACTATTTTCTTTGCCAGGTTATCCCAATTTAATGTTTGTTTCACAAGGTCATAACCAGATTGGCCTACATCTACCAATCTTTTTCTGTCCTTAATTGCTCGTTCTACAGCCGCCACTAAACTATCTACATTTCCTGCCTCAGATATATATCCAGTCTCTCCTTCCTTTACAAATTGTGTAAAGGCTGGTAAATCAGAAGATATTACAGCTTTCTTATATCCATATGCCAGCTGAATCACACCACTTTGGTAAACATCCGTATATGGTAAAACACAAACATCTGAAGCAGAATAGAAGTATTTAACTTCTTCATCTGGAATATATCTAATATCTGTTTTGAGACAATCATTTAATTCATTATTATCAATAATTTCTTGACACTCTGAAAAATCAGCCTTCCAAACGCTTCCTGCTATCACAACGTACATATCGGGATATCGCTCTTTAAGTTTCAACAATGCCTTAAGTAAAATATCTACTCCCTTGACTTTTTTTATCTGACCAAAAAACAAAAACACGAGTTTTCCAGAAGGAATCCCAAGTTTCTCCCTGCTTTCTTTTTGATCAACTTGTTCAATGTAATCCAGCATATGACCATGTGGAATCATATGTGTTTTGTCATTTGATTCTGGAAAAAGTTCAGCAAAACGTTTCATATTTCCCGGTGCTTGAAGTATTATAGAATCCGCAAGCCCATAAAGTTTTTTATGAAAGCACTTATCATAAAATTTTTCATTAAATGGTAATATATCATGTACTGTAGCTACATATTTTACTCCGTACTTTTTTTTAATTTTTCTCAAAAACAAATAATCGATTGGCGAGAATGTATACCATTCGGTATGAAGCACATCAATACTTCTATTATGAATTAATTGTTCTATTTTCTTATATGATGCAATATAATTGCACATTTTCGCCAATTTTCCGATTTTTTTTTCGTCCGTGGTAAACAGATTAATCCTCTCGCATAAACAATTTTCTTTTTCTTCTTTCTGATCAATTGCCAACAAAACATCTACACCTGCTTTTTTTAATCCATTTGCCAGGGGAAAAGTGTATTTATAATTTACTTTAGCTATTTGATCTACTAATAGTACTTTCATTTATTATTTACTCCATAACAGTTTATTCTATTTACAATTTTTCTTAATTAAATGGAAACTTAACTTTGTCGCCTACATAAATTTCATTTCCAAGCTGAACTTCAATTATATCTAACGCGGTAATAGCTTCAATCATATGCCTGCAACCTACTTCTATCGTTATTACATCACCTTTTTGAAGGATCTTCTCTGTACCATCAATAATTACCTTTCCTGTTCCAGCTACAATTGTCCATACTTCTTCGCGTTCATTATGCATATGATAACTCATTGCTTCTCCAGCATTCATAGAGATTTTGACCGTCATTGAACCAGGGTGTACATCTATTACCGTATATGTTCCCCATGATTTTTCAGCATACATTGCCTCTGTTTCTATCTTCTCAACAAACGGTTTCATATAGTCGCTACGTTCCTTATCTGAAATCAAAATACCATCACCACTTGCCGCAATAATCATATCTTTACATCCCATGCATAGAATAGGAATATTGAGCTCATTTATCACATTAGTATTTTCGCAAACTTCATCCAAAATAGCTTTGCCCTTTGTCTTATCCGCCATAACCTCTGCCATCATATTCCAGGTTCCCACATCTTTCCAACCACCACTATAACGCATAACCTGAATGCTAGATTCCTTTTCAACAACTGCATAATCAAAACTAATTTTTTCCAATGATTCATATTTATTAAAAAGGTCATTATAATTGTCAAACTCAATCATACTATGAGCTTTATCTAGTAAATATCCCAGTTTAAAAGCAAAAATTCCAGCATTCCAAAGAGCATTCTGCTCAAGATATTTCTGTGCTGATTTTGCATCTGGCTTTTCTTTGAATTCTCTAACCAGGCTAACATTATCACTTGTTGTAGGGATTATATAACCATACTTCTCGCTAGGATAAGTTGGTTCGACTCCCATCAAAGTTAAATTTGTGTTGCCCTGTTCTGCTAGTTTATGTAAAATTTCAACTGATTCATAATAGGTCTCATCCACATAAGGATCGACCGGACATACTACTACTGCTTCATTAGAGCTAACTCCTAGTTCATCATGAAGATAAGACACAGCCAATACAATCGCTGGAAAAGTATCTCTGCGGCACGGTTCCACACATATCGAAGTTTTTTCACCCAATTGGTTCTTAATTGAACTCGCTTGCGATTTGCTGGTTGCAATTGTGATTTTAGCATCTGCATCTATTGTTGTAATCTGACGGTAAACTCGCTGTACCATAGATTCATATTTATCTTTATTTTTGAATAACTTAATGAACTGTTTACTACGCACATCATTAGAAAGTGGCCAAAGCCGTTTTCCTGAGCCACCGGATAATAAAATAATATTCATTGTATTTGCTCCCATCTATATACTTAACGTTTTACTCTACAACCTTACAAATCTGGTATATTTAAAACACATCTTCATACTGTCCACAAATCTTATCCCATGTGTACTCTTCTGAAACACGCTTCTTAGCTTTCTTTCCTATTTTTGTAATTTCATCAACATTCATTACGTCTGCCTTATCAATAAGATTTGCCAAATCGCCCGGCTCCTGGCTCCAATATAAAGCACAATCTTCTGCAACTTCCTTATTGAAACCGACATCCACCAATAGATTTAAATCTGTACTTCCAAGGGCTTCTATAAGGCTTGGATTCGTACCTCCAACCGTATGACCATGAAAATATGCATACGCATTTTCTCTAATCTTCTTTAATAATTCCTGATCATAGACTGTACCTACAAATTTAATTCTTGAATCACCTCTAAAATGCAATTTATTTTCCAATTCATTTAAAAACTTCTCATTCACATTTGTGATAAGTGCAAAATCCCTCTTTGATTTAGATTTCATAAATTCTCTAATCATTATTTCAAATGAATTTTCCGGCACAAATCTTCCTACAACCAAATAATAATTTTTCTTGCTTAGCCCTTTATCTTTGTACCATTCCACAAGTTTTTCATCATCATCAGATAATTTACTAGGTGTCAGATCAGCTCCATATGCAATAAATGTCGTATTAGGATTTTTGCCATTAATCCCTTTACCATCATATTGTTCATGAATATATTTTTCTATATTTACAGAATCACAAATAGCCAAATCACAATATTTAACCATCATCTGTTCAGATATTTTCCAGTACTTTCTTATAGGTTTGCTCCATTTAGCACGCATCCACTCATGTCCGCCCGATGTCAAGTCTTGGACAACATTTTTCACAATTTTCTATTTTAGACGTGCTGCCACATCCCGCCGCAAATCCTTGATTTTCCTTGATATTCCGCCATTTTTCTCTTTGGCGGTCTATTTTTTGCCCTAATTTTCATTTTTACCGCTGATGATCTAGGTTCTTCACCTTTTTCAATCATAAAAGAATCCTCGTTTAATCTTTTTCTGTGCTGCGCTATATCTTTACAGGATTCCATATCAATCTTTTCCAAAAATCCTGCTTATCTCTGGTTTTTCCATCAAAAGCAGAAATTCGATCCAACATGCCATCAACAGCCCGAAAAGATAGGTGTCAAAAACGCCATGAGATTTTTGTTAAAAAAGACTAAGATTTTTAATTTTCGAGCAAGCGCTACACTTTTCCCTCTCCATCATGTTCTTTGTTAAAAAATAAACATTCGTTAAAAGTCCGGCAAAGATTCATCTGGTTTGTCAAGAAGATAGCCTTTTTCACAATAAAAAAGCTCCCACCTGCAACTCAAAGTTTCCTTTGAATCACAAGTGGGAGCCACTACCAAATCTTCAAATATTATTCTTAGTTCTCTTTTTGTTCTGCTTCAATTTCAGATTTTTTTCTTCTGCCCCGGCGTTTCTTTTCTGTTTCCGGTTTCACATCCCCAATATCATAAATGACAACTTGCTCATCCGGGTACAAGGTTCCATTCAAGGTATAGCTAAGTTTACCACCATTGTCATCCTCGAAAGGCAGCATTCTCCGAAACTCCACCTGAATAGCCGGCACCTTAATGCTGATTGCATAAGTCTGCTTGCTTTCCTCATTACTGAACTTGATCGCATTCGGATCTTTTTCTGAACAAGGCTGAATCGCAATCTGCCTGGTCTTTGCGTTGAGCAGCACCCTGATGTACGGTGCATAGTTCAACTCTACAGCCGTTGCCTTATTGAATTTCAGGCTGTTTGAAGTCACCGTCATAACAGACTCGCCTTTCGGTTGCTTTAGATTGATTACCTCAAATCCCTTCAAAATTTCCATTTCACATTCCTCGCTTTCATATTCTATGTGTACCTGCTCTGGCTCAACATCAACCAGTGCCATCACCTTTTCTGTTGCCGTTTCCAACCTCTTGAAGGAAACAGCCTTCCATGTAGGTCTGATGGGAACGAATCCTAACAGCACTCCTTTTCGTAAAGGAATCAGCCTTTGCTGCTTGAGTCGAATGCGCCTCCGCTTGCCTGCAATCTGTTCCAGCCTTACCTGTGCTTTATCCCAGACCTCTCGCTCTACGATTGCAGGGTGATGGTCTGGTATAAAATACTGCTCCACCTCGCCTTCATTTTTCTTGGTCTTGTGGGTCAAACAATCTACCGTATAGGTTTTCTGCATCAGAACGTCGCCGCAGTATTTTTCATTCCGCAGGATATTCTTGACCGATTCACCCGTCCATGGGTTATTTTTGATTGTTCTGATTTCCAACGCATTGAGCTTTTCTGCAATTTCTGCCGGGTGCATTCCCTTATCAAAGCTCATATAGATGGTACGAACAATTTCAGCTTCGTTGGTAACAATCACCATTTCGCCATCATCGTCCGTATCATAGCCCAGCAGACTCGTCGTACTGATTTTTTGCGTTCCGGCTTTCATCCGGCTTCGAGTTGCCCACTTGATATTAGTGGAGATGCTTCGGGATTCCTCCTGTGCGAAGGAAGCCAGCATCGTCAGAAATACTTCTGCCTTTTCATCCAGACTATCCAAGCGTTCCTTGTCAAAATACACACTGACAGGTGGCCGGAGGTTCCGCAGCAATCGAATATTAGTCAGGCAGTCCACCACATTACGAGCAAAACGACTGATAGACTTCGTAAGAATCAGATCAATTTTCTTAGCCTTTGCATCCTCTATCATCTGCTGAAACTGCACTCGATGCTTAACTTGTGTACCAGAAATTCCCTCATCCGCATAAATGCCTGCCAGCTCCCAGTCTGGATGCTCCGCTATAACAGTGTTGAAATGTGCCATTTGCTCTTCCAGACTGGTTTCCTGCGCCTCCTGATCCGTGCTGACACGACAGTATGCAGCGACACGCTTTTTAGGTGGTTCTTCTGTTTCCGCCACGACACCCACTGTTGCAGGAATTATTTTCACATCATAGGTCTTTGTCAGGCGAGGTGTCTTTTTTCTTCCCTTTTCCTTACGTCGTTCTACCACAATTGGCCTTTTAGCATGACTATCGCTTGCCACATTTCTCCCTCCTTCCACTTTTTCTTCCTATTACAAAGTTGCCCATGTTATAGCATTATCATTAATGTCATAACATGGGCAAACACTATTTGCAGACTCTCTATCTTACTTATTATACCGCATTGTGGGTATCTCCACAATATCCATTTGCATACCCACCCCGTATAATGAAACGTAAAGAACAATTTTTTACAAGCAAAAGTGGTGACAGCTTTGATTGATTTTACTCCTCTGTGGGAAACTATGCGCCGCAAGCAGGTAACACAGTACCAGCTTCTCAAAAACGGCTTGGACAACAAAACGCTGGACACTCTGAAAAAGAATCGGAATATTACACTATCCACATTGGAAAAACTCTGTCAGATGCTCGATTGCACTCCCAATGATGTCGTGCAGTTCATTCCAGACGATAAAAAATAATGCCGTCATAGTACCGTATAGTCGGTGGCTGTGGCGGCATTCCATTATATATAGGTAGAAACGCTCATTCTATAACTATCACATTCCTGCGGAATGAAACACCCGCCTGGTCGAGAAGATTCACAAATCTCCTCACCCAGACGGGCGTTGTTTTTTCGTGCAGTTCCAAAGGCAGGCTATCCGGGGCGGACATCTTATATGTACCATACCTGCCGAAGCATTACTACCGCCAGTTCCAGAAGTACTACTACGCTGCCGATCACCTGTGGTATCATAAAAATCACAAATCCACCGATCAGCATTTGAAGCGCTTCCACCCCTTGCGACTGCCGCATTAAGAACGAAAGGGCCGCCGTTGCCAGTAGCACACTGCCCAGCAGATAGAAAATCCATGCCGAACAATGATGCAGAAATACCACAAACCACTTTGCCAGCCATACAGCAAGGAGCAGCGGCAGGGTTATCATCACCAGTATCAATTTTAACAGCCATCGAATCGCTTTCATAGTGTCCTCTTTCCGGCTGGTCTGTTGCCCATGTTATAGCACACTCTTTGATGTTCCAACATGGGCAACCCAGTCCTCTCTCAAATTTAGCTTGTGTGCAGTGCTTTTACAGTATCCTGTATGCTCTGCTCATATTTGAACCGAACCGCGATGCGTCCTCCATCGTGCACAAAGACATTTTCGATAAAGGCCGACACCATACCCGCCGTGAGCCTCGTCCCGTGCAGGAAATTTTCTGCCTGCTCCGCTGCTGCGCGTACCGTTCCCGGCACAACGTTCTCAGCGGATTCTTCCGCTTTGGATTGTTCAATTTGCTCTTGCACCTCTGAAATTCGTCTGTCACACTCCTGCTTTTTCTGCTTGTAGGTATCCAATGGGAGTGTTCCTGCTGCATATTCTTCATACATCCGCATCTTCTCTCCCTTTAGATTTTTTAATTCCTGTTCCATCAGAGTTTTTCGGCGGTTTGCCTTTTTGTGGGCTTCTTTCAAATCCTGTTCTTCTTTTTGAATATCGCCGTAGAGGGAGTCCAGCAGAGAAAGTTCCTTTTTCAGTGCCTGAAAGACAGCATTTTCAATATCACTGACCTGAAATATCTCAGATGTGCATTGGGTCTGCCCAACCAGTTCCAAGCCCTCTCTGCACCAGAATGTCGGCACAACCTGTTTGAAATTGTGCGCCATCACTCGCCTGCAATTTCCGCAGCGAACTTTTCCTTTTAGTGGGAAGTCCACGCTGCCCATCAGCACTTTATGGCTGTTGCTCTTTATGACAAGCTGCGCTTTTTCAAATTCCTCACGACTTACGATTGCTTCATGGGTTCCCTCTGTAATGTACCGCTGCCCTTTGGGAACTGTTCTGATAATGCTTTTGCCGGAAATCAGTGTTTTGGTTTTACCCAGAACCATTGCCCCAGTGTACACATACGCCGTGAGGATTTTCCAGACACGAGAGCTATCCCAAAGAATCACCGGGGCGATGGTATAGGTCGTCTCCTTGCCATACGCCTTATTTTCTTTGTTATATACGCTCGGCACAGGAACATTTTCGTCATTGAGCATCATTGCTATCTCTCTTGTACCTAACCCCAGAATCGCAAGGTTGAAAATACGCCGCACGATTTTTGCGGCTGGCGGGTCAATGATAAATGCGCCCTTTTTGTCCGGGTCAAACTGATAGCCGAACGGTGCAGCAGATGCCGTTGTAATACCCTTGCGCCACTTAACCTGATTAGCAGTCCGCAGTTTCTTTCCTGCATCCCGGCAGTACATGGTATTTACCAGATTACTGACGATCACATCCATTCCCAGCGTTGTACCTTTATAATTATTGCTGTCATAGTTATCGTTGATGGCAATGAGCCGGACACCCAGCAGGGGGAAAATCTGCTCCATGTATTCGCCCACACCGATATAATCACGGCCAAAACGGGAAAGGTCTTTCACGATGATGGTATCAATCTTGCCATTGCGCACACCGTCCATCATCTGCTGGAATCCAGGTCTGTCAAAATTGCTGCCTGTGTAGCCGTCATCTACAAAATCCATCACAGGCACATTTTGCAGACTTTCTTTGCAGGAGATATACCGTTGGATCAGTTCTTTCTGGTTCTCAATGCTGTTGCTCTTGTCCTTGCCATCTTTGCCCAAATCGCCATCAGCCCTTGAAATGCGCTGATACGCTGCAATCATGTTTCTGCACTCTCCTTTCCAAGTTCTGTAAACACATCCTGAAATCCAAAAACAATCCGAATCCGCTTGTCCGCACTCACTTCGATTTTCTGCACAAGGGATTTTACCAACTGAATGTCGAATTCAAAGTTGTCCAGATGTTCTTCCAGATGAGAAGTCATATTCAGGTATTCTTCGATTTGCCGTTCCACTTCCGTTTTTTTGTTCTCTGCTTCCTGCAGCGCAGCTCGCAGGCCATCGTATTGTCTGGAATAATCTTCCCGAATCAGTTGGTAATCTTCGGAATCCACCACACCAGCCACATAGTCCGCATAAAGCTGTTCCCGCTTCTTGGCCATCTGGCTGACTTTATCGGTCAGGCTCATAATTTCACCCTTTGCCCGGTAAACGGGATTCTGCACATCCTCGATTTTCTGCAATTCTTCCAGCACCTTCCGTTTATCGCTCAGCTGGACAATGAACAAATGCAGCTGATCCATTATCAGGGCTTTCAGCAGTTTTTCCGGAATCTGATGGCCGATGCACTTATCGTCAGCCTGTCTTGCCTTGCAGATGTAATAGCAGACCTTTTTACTTTCTTCCGCTCCATGCGGCAGTCGTTCAAACTCCATCGGTCTGCCGCAGTCTGCGCAAAACACCATTCCTGCAAGGTCATTCTGATATTCTGCCCGAATCTGCTCCGACTTTGCTCTTACTGTCTGGAATACTGTTCGATTCTTGTTCAAGATTTTTTGCACCTTTTCAAAATCATCCCTTGCAATGATAGCCGGATGTGTGTTCTTTGCCACATACCACTGTTCTTTGGGAAGGTCGTGCCTGTCCTGTCCTGCGAATAACTTCTGTGTACTCTTATTGTTGATGGTATCGCCCACATAGGTTTGATTTTCCAGAATGTGCCGGATCGTGGTTACGCCCCACTTTTTACAGGTAAGCACTTCTTTTCCCTCAACCATTTTTCTATGCCACTCCCGTGGAGTCGGAACCTGCAGCAATGTCATTCGTCGAGCGATTTCAAAAATTGGAACGCCCATCAGTTCCCACTGGAAAATCAACTGCACATAAAATGCAGCTTCCGGGTCAATTTCATTACGCTTTGTCACGGGGTTCCGAATATAGCCATACGGAGCATCGTTTCCGACTGCATAGCCTGCTTCTTTCTTACGCTGCAAAGAAGTCCATATCTTTTTGGATATGTCTTTCGCGTACATTGCGTTGACCATATTCCGAATCGGGAGAGCCAGACTTTCCATGTCCTCTGTGCGCGTACTATCAAAATTATCTGTAACAGCAATCAATCGAACACCCAAAAACGGAAACACCGTTTCGATATAGTACCCTGCTTCCAGATAGTTGCGGCCAAAGCGTGAGAGGTCTTTCACCACGATGCACTTGATTTTCTTCTGCCGCACATCGTTCATCAGGCGGGTAAATGCAGGCCGCTTGAAATTTGTTCCCGTAAATCCATTGTCGAAGTAGGTATCCACATAGCTCAGTTCCCTGCTGCGGTTGATATAGTCCTGCACCAGTGCGATCTGCGTTTCCATGCTCTCTTCTGTTTCTTCATCCTCAACAGAAAGCCGTCCATAGATTGCCGCAGGCATTTTTGCTTCTTCCAGTTCCGGGAGCAGCACAGAAGCTGCCGCCTGTTCCGGCTGCGGGAGATTTTTTCTACTCTTTCGTGCCACTGTCTGTACCCTCCACTTCTATCCGACTAAGCATCTGTTTCCATTCGTCCGTTTTCATGGTCAGGCTGATTTCTGCCTGTCCATCGTCTCGTAATGTAACCGTGACCTGCTCGATATACTTTTTCACAAAATTGCGGTCAAGTTCCTCCGGGGTCTTATACTGTGCCATCTGCTGAATCCATGGATTGCGCAGGCTCAACGCCCGTTCCCATACCAGTGTATCTTCCATAATCGCTGTAAGCTGCTCATTCAGTTTCCGATGCGCTTCTTCATAGTCCATCAGTTCCGCATGATACTGTTCTTCGGTGATTTCATCGGCCATGTAGCTTTCATACAGCGGCACACGACGAAACTGTTCCATATTCAGTTCAGCCAGAACAGACTTCATCTGCAACGACTTTTCGGCTCGAACTACCTCGATTGCTTTCTTGCCTGCTCCCTGCTGAATCGCTGCAGCCAGCTTTTCTCCTTCCAGATGTTCCAGTTCCAGAGCGGCCATCACCTTTTTATAAATGGTAGCTGCCGGGACTTTCAGATTCTTTCCGTTTTCCTTGTGTGCGCGGCAGTAACGGCAATAGAAAAGTTCTTCCCCTGTTCTCTTATCCATGTGCCAGCAGAGTGCGTGGCCGCAAGTGCAGACAATGTGTTTTGCCAGCGGGTTCGGTTTTTTGTAGCTTTTCCGAATGGAGATTTTGTTCTCCCCCTCCCTCATATTGCAAGGGAAAGCATAGAACTGTTCTTTGGTTATGTATGGTTCGTGGCAGTTTTCTGCAATAATCTGGCGGCTTCCATTTGCCGCCGCACCCGTATAAGTCGGATTTCGGAACAAGCAACGAAGCATATCCGTTGTCCACTGGTCGGGCTCTGCATCATAAGGCTTTCCCAGAATTCTCTTTTTGTGCTTCATGGGAGGTTCCACGCCTTGCTCGTTCAACCACTTTGCAATGTTACGCATTTTCTGACCGGACGCATATCTGGAGAAAGCCTCGCTTAAATAAGGAGCAACTTCTTCATCCTTTATCATGTTGCTTTCGCCATTCCTGCGGAGATAGCCAAATGGAACAGAGTTTGTCAGCCGGAATCCCGCGCCTTGTTTTCTTCTCCACGCAAACATGATTTCTGCGTGCATCTCACAGCGTTTTACTTCAAAATAGTCCTCGACTTCTTTTCGGCTGGCTGTTCTGGTGTCCAAGCCCTCCTCCAGCACGATCAGGTCGATGCCCGTTGCATAGAGCGTTTCCTTGATTGCCTGCCGTACCGCCGGGAAATCCGGCCCACAGTAATACATGGATGCCACAATAATGCAATCAAATTTTCGCTCTACGCCATCATTGGTCATTTGGTCGAACGCAGTGCGCGCTTTTTCATCGTTCTTGCGGTCAGAATACCTTTTCTGCAAATTTAGTTCTTTATGTTCGTCCAAATATGCCGCAATGCGTTGATTCTGCTCGGCAATCGTCAGTTCACTTTGATGGTTCTTCCAAGGAAGTGTCCGGGTATAGCTTACACACTTCATCCTGCATTTTCCTCCGTTTCTTCTGCCGGAACGCTACTGCAATATTCCAGCACATTGCGAATTTCCTGGTCGAAGCGGTATTGGATATGAATGTGTTCTTTATCGTAGATGGTGATGCTCTCTACCAGTTCCACCAGAACGCGGCGGTTCAGACTTGTCAGGTTTTGGTAGGACTTGAAATCTTCGATCCATGGCAGATGTTCCACATCCAGATTGTTCAGGCAATCCCTCTGGCGGTTCATTTCTGCTTTGGCCTTACGGATAGCTTCAACCTTTTCATTAAAGGAATGGCTGAATTCCTTATACTCTTCCTTGCTGACAATACCGCTGCTCATATCTTCATAAAGCTGGCGGCGCAAGGTCTGGTATTTCTGTTCTTCCTGCTCCAGCATTTTCAGATGTTCTTCCACAGATTTCAGTCTGCGCTCATTCTTCGGAATCTCATTGATTTCATCGAGCCGATGTTCCAGTCCACTGATCTGCTGGATTTTCCCCTGCAATGCCGCCAGCACCACTTCGGCCAGCTTACTTTCGCTGATAAGATGTGAGGAACAGCCTAAACCATTGTGGTTTGTGACGCAGTGCAGATAAATATATTTCTTTCCGTTTTTCGACACCGTGCGCCGCACCATGTTCTGCCCACAGCCGCCGCAGCGAACGATACCCGAAAAGAGATTTACAGCCTGCTGTCCTTTCGATGCACAGGTGTCCAGTTTTAAGACCTCCTGCACGGTATCGAACAACTTTTGCGGAATGATTGCTTCGTGCATATTGGGAACTCTGATCCAGCCGGATTCTTCCACATTCCGAATCTTCTTGATTTTGTAATTGATCTTCTGCCGCCTGCCCTGCACCATCGTTCCAGTGTAGATTTCATTTTTTAGAATCCGAAGCACCTGAATCGCCTGCCACTTTGCATGAGTGCCAGCTTTGAACCCACTATGGTAATTCAGGCCGCACAGCCGTTTGTATTCGCTGGGAGCCAGCACGTTCTCGCTGTTCAGCTGCTCGGCAATCGCCTGTGCGCTCATTCCTTCCAGTTTTCTGCGGTAGATAGAGCGGACAATATCTGCTGCGTACTCGTCTACCACCAGACGGTTTTTGTTCCGTTCGTCTTTGCAGTAACCATAGATAGCATAGCCGCCGATGAACTCCCCTTTGCGCCGTTTCATGTCCAACTGGCTGCGCACCTTGATGGAAATATCCCGGCAGTAGGAATCGTTCAGCAGATTCTTGAATGGGACCACAATGCTGTCTGAATCGCTGCTCTCGGTGTTCGCATTGTCATAGTTGTCATTGATGGCGATGAAGCGAATCCCCATCATAGGAAAAATCTGTTCCAGATACTTTCCCATCTCGATGTAGTTACGGCCAAGTCGGGATAAGTCCTTGACGATGATGCAGTTGATTTTGCCGGATTTAATATCCTCCATCATCCGCTTGAAGCCCGGACGTTCAAAGTTGGTTCCCGTGTAGCCATCATCAGCGTACTCTTCGACCAAATGCAGTCCTGGCCTTTCTGCAGCAAAATCCCGAATCAGTTCTCTCTGGTTGCCGATGCTGTTGCTCTCAGCCTTGTCGCCATCCTCGATGGACAATCTCAGATAGGCCGCTGCCCGTATGTCTTTATTCTTTTCCTTGTAAAAAAACAAAGCCATTAAACCTCCCGTCTCCACGCATATTGCATGGTAAAATCCAGAAAGTTAATGGCTTTTGATTGCACTATTCACTTAACCCGTCTGTATTTTACCAAGCTGCAACACGAAAATCAAGCTGCTGCGTATATTTTCTGAAATTTCAAAAAATTTTTCTCAGTGTTTTCCCATGCTCTGCAGCAGGCAATCCCACAGTTCGCTGCCTTCTGGCCGGAACGATTCATATACGGTAATGCCCTTGATGACGGCTTTTCTGTGATGCTTAGGCTCCGTATGCTCCTGCTTTGGCTTTTCGTCAAATCGTTTTTTCTGCTTCATGGAAATCAATCCCCCTTTACTAATATGAATTCAGAAAGGCATCAGGGGATACAGTGTTTGAAAAAATTACAGAAAAATTTGAAAAGTGTATCCTGCATCGGGGCTTTGGATTCATATTTATAGAAGCATCTTTTTGATGGGCCTGCGGAAAACGGTAAAACGCTGGGGATTTTCTCTCTTAGCGCAAGATTCGCCCATAGCCGCTCAAAACTCACTTTCGTGGTTTT
>ERZ779671.371-NODE-371-length-23338-cov-2.701155_pt1 | contig 23338 bp, 19 predicted proteins | sample MGYA00511074_ERZ779671 | MGnify/ENA primary metagenome ERZ779671 (study PRJEB29588, sample SAMEA2158454) | human gut metagenome | biome: human gut; feature: human-associated habitat; material: faeces | place: Denmark | collected 2008/2010 ... | reverse complement strand
GTAGTATCGATGTTATCTATCTTTTCATTATTTCCAAAAAACTTAAATCTACTTGCAGGATTACCAACAGCATATACTTTTTTATTAGGAAAAGTCTTTAAGATTATTTCCTTAAGTGCAAACTGAGAACCTAAAGCATCAGGATCAGCACCAATATGTCTTGCTATAACAATGGTATCATATTTTTTAATTACTTTAAATATTTGCTTATATATATTCATATTATCCTTGTAATACTAATGAATAAGTGTCTTTAGCAATCATTAACTCTTCATTAGTAGGAATGATGTAAGCAGGAACAGCAGAGTCATCAGTAGTAATCTTTCTTTCTTCGCCTCTAACATTGTTAGCCTCTTCATCTACTTTAATACCAAGTACTGCAAGCTTATTAAGAATTTCTTTTCTAGTACTAATAGAGTTTTCTCCAACACCAGCAGTAAATACGATAGCATCACATCCACCAAGAAGAACATAGTATTTAGCAATATATTCAACTATTCTCTTTACATACATTTCTTGTGCTAAAATACATCTTTCATTACCATTTTTAATACCTTCTTCAATGTCTCTTGAATCACTAGATACACCACTTATTCCAAGTAAGCCACTTTGTTTATTAAGTACAATATCCATCTCTTTAGGAGTCATACCAGTCTTTTCCATAGCATAAGTAACAACAGTAGCATCCATATCACCACATCTTGAACCCATAATTAATCCAGCATTAGGAGTAAGACCCATTGAAGTATCAACACACTTGCCATCTTTAACAGCACTAATAGAAGCACCATTACCAATATGACAAGTAATAAGTTTAGTATCATTTCTGCCAAGTATTTCATTCATTCTTTGGGAAACATATTTATGACTAGTACCATGTGCACCATATTTTCTAATACCATATTCTTTATACCAAGCATAAGGTACTGCATACATATATTCACAAGGAGCCATAGTTTGATGGAAGGCTGTATCAAATACTCCTACCATTGGTACATTTGGCATAAGTGCCTGGCATGCTCTGATTCCGATAATATTTGCAGGGTTGTGAAGAGGTGCGAGGTCGTTGCACTCCTCTACCTGTGCGATTACTTCCTCTGTGATGACTACTGAGTCTGAGAACTTCTCTCCACCGTGCACTACACGATGTCCTACTGCATCGATCTCTGCAAGTGATTTTACTGCGCCTGTCTTTGGATTTACAAGTGCATCGAGTACCATCTGGATGGCCTCTTTATGTGTTGGCATAGGTGCCTCTGTGATTTCCTTATCAAGACCCTCTTTCTGATATACGAGTCTGCCATCGATTCCGATTCTCTCGCAGAGTCCTTTTGCAAGTACCTCCTCTGAATCTGAATTGATGAGCTGGTATTTCAGTGATGAACTACCGCAATTAATTACTAATACATTCATTGTTTTGTCTCCTTTGGTTTAAAATTACAATACTATTGTTAGTATAAACTTATTTTTCAAATGCGACAAGGGTGTTTTTGTGGTATTATGGGTTTGAACTCTAAAAAATACATTATTGATTAAAGGAGCATCAAACATGAAGGTTGCAGGTGTGATTACCGAATACAATCCATTCCACAATGGGCACAAATATCAGCTAGAGCAGATTAAAAGGCAGACATCTGCTGATTATATCGTCGTAGTAATGAGCGGTGATTTCGTACAAAGAGGTGAGCCTGCCATAATTGACAAATACGAGCGCACACGCATGGCGCTTTTGAGCGGTGCCGACCTGGTGCTTGAGCTTCCATCGGTCTTTGCCACTGCTTCTGCCGAGTTTTTTGCCGGTGGCGGAGTCAGTGTACTCAAAAACACAGGTATTGTGGATACGCTGTGCTATGGTGTGGAGTCTGTGGACCATGAGCTTACAAAGCTTGTTGCTGGCGTGCTTAAGAATCCGCCTTCTGAGTATTCTACCTCTCTTGCCAGGCTGATTCAGGGCGGGATGAGCTTTCCTGCGGCCAGGAGCAGAGCTCTATGTGAATATTTTCGAGATACCTATGACAGCGCTTCCGAAAAATTAGATGCTTTCATAGCTTCACCCAATAATATTCTGGCCATTGAGTATGAGAAGGCTTTGATGGACTGTGATATTACAGGATTTCCTATTCAGCGCGTCGGTGAAGGATATCACAGCACTGATTCGACAAGTGAGTTTTCTTCCGCTACGGCTGTGCGCGGGGTGATTTCGACCTTAATTGATATAGACAAACACAACACTATTACTAATATGCAGCTTGATAATTCATGGATTTCCACAAAGTTCAGTCAGCTAATGCCATCAGACTGCACCGATATTCTTGTCAATTGTATTTTAGGCGGTCATATTGTGTTTCCGGATGATATTTCTGAAATGCTTTACTATCGCCTGCTGACCAGGAAGGATAAAGGCTTTGCGCAGTATGCAGACTGTACAAAGGAGCTTTCTGCAAAGATAGTTAAAAATATTTATAAATATGAAAGTTTTACGCAGTTTTGTAACTTACTGAAGAGTAAAAATCTGACTTATACGCGTATTTCGAGAGTCCTCACGCATATTTTACTTGGTATTGAGAATGATGATTTTAATATATGTATGGATAATCCTTATCTGCGCATACTCGGTTTCAAAAAATCATCAGGAGAGCTTATGCATCTCCTCAAAAAAAGAGCATCAACGCCTATTATTACAAAAGTCGCTGATGCTCCGTACGAGCTTATTTCCAAGGATATTTTTGCCGCTGATTTGTATGGCAGGCTGTGTCATTCACAGCAAAATGAGTTTACACATGGGGTTGTAATTATTTAATCTACAGCTCCATTATAATTTCTCGTGCCAGACTTTCCTCTATAGGCTTTGCATACACTCCCGGTGCAAACTCAACAGTGGCTCCTATGCCCTTTTGCAGCACGAAGCGCAGCTTGCCGTCTCTCACCTTTTTGTCGGTGTAGAGTTTCTTTACAAGCTCTTCCCTGTCTATATAGTCAGGTATACGTGTCGGAAGACCGGCTCGCTCATAGAGCTTTATCACGCGCTCTGCCTGCTCCTCTGACATATAGCCAAGCCGTGCTGACATAAGTGCCTGTGCTGCCATTCCGATTGACAGTGCCTCTCCGTGCAGCAGCTTGTAGTCGCTGACTGTCTCGATTGCCCGGCCTACTGTGTGACCCAGATTTAAGGTTTCGCGAAGTCCCGCCTCTCGCTCATCCTTCATAACCACATTGTACTTGATACGGCAGTTATTTTCTGCGATATACTCACATGCAAATTTCTTGAATGAATATATATCATCCAGATTTTCCTCTATAAATTCAAACATATCCTCGCTGCCTAAGCATGCATGCTTGATAGTCTCTGCCATGCCGCTTGCCATCTGGCGCTGTGGCAGTGTCTTCCAGGCAGCTATGTCTATATATACCTTTTGGGGCTGATTGAACAGACCTATGGTGTTGGTAGCAAGAGGTGTATCAATTGCTGTTTTTCCACCTACCGATGCATCTGCCGCCGCTAGAAGGGTGGTTGCATAGTTGATAAACGGCACTCCTCTGCCGTAGGTTCCTGCAATAAAGCCTGATAAGTCGGTTACAACACCGCCACCGACTGCAATAATACAGCAGTCTCTTCTGTACCCCTTTTTAAGCATGGCATCCTCTATCTTTGCCTTTGTCTCACGCGACTTGCTCTTTTCCCCAGCCGGGAAAACAAACAAATCCACTGAGTATCCCGCATGCTTTATCTTCTCACAGATTGGAAGAGCATAAGGATCACGCACATTTGTATCTGTAATCACTGCAAATTTCTTTATCTTGCCCGCAAGACCATTTTCCAGGTCAGATACAAGGGTATCTGAGAGGTTGTAGCCTATCTCAATATCATATGTGTCATCTACTACTTTTTTGAGTTCTACATTGAATATGCTCATTTTTTCTCCTGTTATGCTATATTTTTGTTTCTTTTATGTAGGAAACTGCTACAGTATCCCCACAGCCTGCTTGGCAAGCTTATCTGCCTCTTCGTTGCCCTCTACTCCTGAGTGTCCTTTTACCTTTACAAAAGTAAGCTTTATTTTATCCTTAACTGACATGATGTATTCGTGATAAGCTATAGTGCCTGCCTTGTTTCGCTTCCAGGCCCCTGTGGCCCACATCTCTATGCCCTTGTAGTCATAGTATATGACCAGTTCATTAATTCCAAGCTCTATAGCCTTTTTTACGGCAGCCTCCGCGCCCTTTATCTCTCCGGCTACGTTGCGCATTGTGGCCATCTCGGCATCATTATCAGCCCCCTGCAGCACGTATTTTTCATGGTCAGTCACAAGAAAGCCTCCATAGCCATAGGTGTGTGTTGCTTTGTTGAAGGAGCCGTCTACAAACGCATATGTACTATTTTCGCCGGATGATTTCATACCTGTAATAGTTTTCTCTCCGGCAATAATTTTCTCTCCGTTAATAAATTTTTCTGCCTCTTCTATTGTCTTAAAGCTTTTATACACTGCTCCCGGATATCCGTCAACCATTGCTTTGCAATCGTTCCAGTTCAAATATATCCCGGGAACCTTTCCCTTTTTTACCGCATAGTATTTTGATGCCATGCTTTATTTCTCCTATAACACTCTTGACAAAAATTCCTGTAATCTCTCACTCTTTGGTGCGCCAAATACTTCCTCAGGTGTGCCCTCCTCAGCTATGGTACCCTCATTGATGAACATCACTCTGTTGGCCACTTCTCTGGCAAAGCCCATCTCATGTGTCACGACTACCATTGTCATGCCTGCCTCTGCAAGCTCCTTCATTACTGAAAGCACCTCACCTACCATCTCAGGGTCAAGTGCCGATGTAGGCTCATCAAACAGTATGACATCAGGATTCATAGCAAGTGAACGGATAATTGCCACTCTCTGCTTCTGTCCTCCGGAAAGCTGCGCCGGATATGCATCTGCCTTATCGAGGAGACCTATTCTGGTTAGAAGCTCATCTGCCTTCTTTGATGCCTCATCCTTCGTCATCACACCAAGCTTCACCGGTGCGAGCATGATATTTGCTTTTATTGTCATGTTGGCAAACAGATTGAACTGCTGGAAAACCATGCCGATTTTCTGTCTGGTCACATTGATGTCTGTCGACTTATCTGTCAGGTCTGTTCCTTCAAAAAGGATTTGTCCTGATGTAGGTGTCTCGAGCAGATTGAGGGAGCGTAAAAATGTAGACTTTCCACAGCCTGACGGTCCGATGATGGCAATTACATCACCTCTGTTCACCTCTGTGCTTATGCCCTTTAATACCTCCTGCTCTCCAAAACTCTTGTGCAGGTCTTTTACCTCTAGTATCACGTTATTATCTTTCATTGCTTCTCAGTCTCCTCTCAAGTTTGCTTACTCCGTGGCTTAAAAGCATCACTATAACCAGATAAATAAGGGCTACAGCAATAAGCGGTATAAATGCCTCGTATGTGTTGCTTCGTATGATATCTCCACCCTTTGTCAGATCCATCATACCAATATAACCACTGATTGATGTCTCCTTTAGGAGGCTGATAAACTCGTTAAGCAGCGCCGGAAGTATATTTTTGACAGCCTGCGGTATGATAACAAGCTTCATGGTCTGTCTGTAATTGAGTCCTAAGCTTCGTCCTGCCTCAAACTGTCCTATATCTACAGACATGATTCCTGAACGCACAATCTCTGCCACATATGCAGCTGAGTTGAGGCCGAAAGCAATGACTGCTACAAGTATCTTGTTGGTCACAGATGCAAGCACTACATAGTATATAATAAGAAGCTGTATCATGACAGGTGTTCCCCTGATGATGGTCAGGTATGCCTTGCAAATTCCGTTTAATATGGCAAGACCGCCGTTTCTGTCATGGCTGGTTCTGACTATCGCAATTAAAAATCCCAGCACAATACCAAGCATTACGGCAAATATTGTGATAACTATTGTATTGCCAAGACCCTTTACGATATACATGTAACGATTGTCCTTGACAAAGTTGTCATAGAGCTTTTCCTTTATACCGATTGAAGAACCCGACTGGCTGTCTTTTACGATAATCTCCTGCTTTGTGGTGATATATGTATCGGTAAAATCAACATTTTTCTGTCTGTCCTCTGTCACTGTAAAGCCTGCTGCCCCGACATCCACCTTGCCTGATGATACAGCGGCAATGATTGCGTCAAACTGCATATCCTCTATCTGCATATCCATGCCAAGCTCATCGGCTATGGCCTGCATGATATCCATATCAATTCCTGTGACCTTGTTGTCCTCATAGTACTCATATGGAGGGAACTCTGCATTAGTTCCTACCTTAAGTGTTCCGTTTGACCTGTCAATGTCCTTCTTCACGTAGGGAGTCTTTCCCACCTGATCCTCAGAGCCGATATAGTTGTCAATGATGCTCTGAACTGTTCCATCCTGCTGCAGCTTTTCAAGCGCAGTGTTTACCTTGTCGCGAAGCTCTGTATTGCCCTTTTTCAGGCAGAATGCATAGTCCTCGTTGGTAAACTCCTCGTCCAGTATCTTAAGCCCCTTGTTTTCTTTTACAAAGGCAAGTGCCGGCTGCTCATCAATAACTACGCAGTCAATCTTGCCGACCTTTAATGCCTGGACTGCATCAGCACCCTTGTTGTATCTCTCTACCTTGGTGCCTGAACCGTCGTTCTCATAATCAGATACATAGATATCTCCTGTGGTACCGAGCTGGACACCTATTTTTGCGCCCTCCAGATCGTCCACACAAGCGACCTTTTTGCTGTCGCTTTTGCCGCATGCGCATAAGCTAACGATGAACGTAGCCATTAATGCTGCCATAAGCAAAATCATAATCGGTTTTTTCTTAATGGATTTCATATTATTCCTCATTTCTGTATAAATATTTATTCACAATTATATCATATTAGTTTATAAAATAAAAGAGCCTGATTTTCTCAGACTCTTTTATACCAAATATTTATGCATCATGCTCCATGTTGCTTAACTTCTTCGCCTGGTCGGCTGCGATACAGGCATCAATTATTTCCTGGATATCTCCGTTAAGAATCTTGTCAAGCTTATAGAGTGTCAGATTGATTCTGTGATCTGTCACACGTCCCTGTGGGAAGTTGTAGGTACGAATCTTCTCAGCACGGTCTCCTGTACCGATCTGGCTTCGTCTCTCCTCTGCCTCTGCATCCTGCTTCTTCTGAAGCTCCATGTCATAGAGCTTTGTACGAAGAAGTGCAAAAGCCTTTTCCTTGTTCTGTATCTGTGACTTCTCAGTCTGGCTGTAGATGACAATACCTGTTGGATAATGTGTCAGTCGGACTGCTGAATCTGTTGTGTTGACACACTGTCCACCGTTTCCGGAAGCACGCATTACGTCAATTCGGATATCCTTGTCATCAATCTTGACATCCACATCCTCTGCCTCAGGCATTACAGCAACTGAGCATGTAGAGGTCTGGATACGTCCCTGCGACTCTGTCTCAGGCACTCGCTGCACACGGTGTACTCCCGACTCATACTTTAGGATAGAGTATGCACCTGAGCCCTTTACCATGAACTCGACAGACTTCATACCGCCGATTCCTGTCTCATCGGCATCAAGTGTCTCCACCTTCCAGCCTCTGTTCTCTGCGTAGTGCACATACATACGGTAGATTTCCGCTGCAAAAAGTGCTGCTTCCTCTCCGCCTGCACCGGCACGGATTTCGACGATTACGTTCTTGTCATCGTTAGGGTCCTTTGGCAGAAGAAGTATTTTAAGTTCCTTCTCAAGCTCCTCCACCTGCTCCTTTGAATCCTTAAGCTCTTCCTTTGCGAGCTCTCTCATCTCTTCATCTGATTCCTCATTCAAAATAGCCAGTGAATCCTCGATATTCTGCTTGCACTCTTTATATTTCTTATATGTCTCAACTATAGGAGCAAGGTCACTCTGCTCCTTCATAAGCTTTTTAAATCTGTTTGCATCATTTGCCACATCCGGCTCGCTGAGCAGATTCATCAGCTCTTCATAATGGTGTATAAGATCTTCTAACTTATCAAACATGTTTTTCCTCCTTGCTGTCAAACACTCCCGATACTACCCTGTCATTTCCCGCCAGGTCCTTTATCACATGTACATCGCTAAATCCGGCAAACTGCATCATCTCTGACACCTGTCTGCCCTGGTCACAGCCTATCTCAAAAAGCAGCCTGCCCTGTGGCTTTAGATTTGCCCTGCAATCCTTTATGATGCGCCTGTAAAATAAAAGTCCATCCTCAGAGCCGTCAAGAGCCTCATGCGGCTCAAATACCGACACCTCCGGCATCAGATGCGGTATCTCATCGCTTCTTATATATGGTGGATTGGATACTATCACATCATACATCTCATCGACATGCTCAAACAGATCGCTTCTCTCAAAATCAACAAACACGCCGTTAAGCCTTGCGTTTTCCTTTGCCACATTGAGCGCCTGCTTTGAGATATCACAGGCTGCACCGTCCACATTAGTCGTGTTCTTTAAGATGCTTATAATTATGCAGCCGCTTCCTGTACACATATCAAGCACTCTCATACCCGGCTTTGGAGCTAAAAGTGCAGCCGCCGACATGGCACTTGGCTCCTGTATGTAGTAAAGCCCCATCTCATGATACGGATGCTTTCCCGGACGCACATTTTCATCAAAGTAATATGCCTCATCTGCCCACGAAACCTTTTTATCTGAGGATATTTTAAGTGTTTTCAATATCCGCATTCTTTCTTCCTGGCTTTGTACCTTTAATGTATTGAATCTGAGTGCCTGAAATCTGTTATTGTCATAGCTGTATAAGAAATCATCCCACTCATTGCCCAGAAAGGCCTTCATCTTTTTTTCAAACTCTATCGGTAAATTCATTGTCAAATCCTCTTGTTTTCTTACGAAATAATTACAATGTATCTTACTATCACACACATAGTCATGTATCTAAGCACTTCGATATTACCACATTTCTACTATCCATGCTATCAATTTTTTGTAGGCATATCACTGCTCACTACGTACACTGCTTATATCCACCACTGTCACATCCTTATAATAATATCCGATTATATCCTTATAGCCGCTTCCTGCCTTTGCCAGCTTGTCTGCCCCATACTGGCTGAAGCCTATTCCATGGCCGAAGCCTCCTCCGGACAGTGTATAGTGACCATTTGCACCGGCACTCACACTAAAGCAGGCGCTTGGTATCATCGACATATTCTCCCTCACAGAGCCATCGTTTAATGTAACTTTTTTCTGATAATGCCCTAACGCCTTTCTTATATCATTCTCCGCCGTAAAGGTCTGCGATTTGTTTCCATAATTTATTGTGAGCGAAAGTACATACCCAGCATCCGACGTCTTATCGACAGAAATACCTGTTGCTGTGCCATACTGAGGATCATTGTATGCCGATAAATCAAGCTCCGAGGTCCATCTGTAGTATGGCGAATTGTCATCAACCGACTCCACCTTGTGTATGAAATCCGGTGTACTCGAAGACCATACCTCCATATCCTCGGTTTTTCCGGCAGACGTAGAAAAATAATAGCATGTTATTAAGCTTCCTCCACATGAGACAACCTGTCCTGCTGTAGCTTTTACAGCCTCATCGGTCGACTGCTTTGCTTCTGAAGCGTTATAGACCTGAAAAGCCGTGGTATTGTCTATATTGGCTCCGTAGAGCGCATACTGTGTATTTTTCATCTGTGAATACACAAAGGTTCTCGCACAAACAGCCTGCGCCTTAAGCGCCTCTGCATCAAATGTAGACGGCATCTCCGACGGCAGCACATAGCGCACATATGTCTCCACATCGACAGTATTCACCGCCACAATGCCTGCATCTGTCCCGATAAACTCAAATGAGCCCGGATAGCTTTTACCGTTTATGCTGACATAATTGTCTGCTGAGCTCACCTTTATCCGGCTTTTTTGTGCATTTGCCATATATGCACCCACATCGTCAATAGCATTGCTTCCACAGTCGGCATCATCCACATAAAGGTTAGACGCTGCACCTGCTGCAATTGTGGGAAACTCATCCTTTCCATCGTTTTTTATAAGCACCCTTATGTATGTAAGGTCTGGTGCCTGTCTTCTGACGATGGCACATATCCTGCCGGAATCAAGTATGTAGGAAAGTGTTTCACTTCCTATTATCAGGTCAGAAACCGATATTTCCTTAGGTGAAGTGCCTGTCTCATCATACACCGGCAGCTTGTCTGACTGCATTGGAATGTCACCCTGCCCTGCAATCTGCATGGTACCGTTTCCGTATGACAGCATCACACCTGATATATCATCCGGCTTTATCTGTATCTTTTTGACCTTAGAGCCACTGATTTCAATATCACAGACCCCTGTAAAGCTCTCCTCCATGGTTCCCTTAGCCCTGTAAAGCTCTCCATCACATATGAAAATCAGCCTTCCATCGTCATTTGACACAATATATGCATTCTCATACACCATATCCTTCGTCACAGCCCTCGCCTGTTTTACAAGTGCCCCCTTTTCCTTTTGCGACATAACAATTGCAAAAACAATAACCACGCATACCATGGTTATCGCAAGCATTATCCAGACCATCTGATTCGGTTTTTGCCGTCTTCGTCTTCTATTTGCCAAATTTCTGTTCTCCTTAACACCCAAATAGTGGTTACTGCTCAAAAAATGGGAGCTGCAAAAACAGCTCCCTTTATCATCTGTACTTAAGAATCCTTTGTGCTTTAAAAATCTTTTGTATCTCATAAATCTTTTGTGCGTCCGGAGTTCTTTTGTACATTATTATTCTTTTGTAAGAACCCAAAATGCCGGTCCTGTAATTTAGACTCCTAGCGCTCTTGCTAGGTGGGTAACCGCAGTCTGCCTTCTGCCTTCCGCTGCATAATGACGGCCTGACATCCAACAGCTCATATAGGAATCCCGTTTAAAGTAAATGTAGGTTCTAAATACACAGGGTTGTCGAACATCTCAGGTATCTTTGTAAATTCATTATACTTTATTATGTCTCATGTTGCAATGCAAAATTCATGTTAGAATTTAACAAATTTTTCCCTTGCATTTCGTAACATATTTGAAAACCAGATAATTACTGCGACGAATATAATCATCTCCACATATGACCAATACGGTATCTTTTTGAGGCAATCCGAAACTATCGCAACTATACTGATAACAAAAATCACAATGCCGAATACAAGTGACTTTGGATAAATATAAGCTATATATCCGGCCGTATCCTTTATCTTTTTCATCTCATCCTCAGCCACAAAGGTACTTTCAATTTTGCCGCTTTTCTTCATTCGTAGTGACACAAATATTATGTAAATTCCTAGTATCAGCGTGACCGCATCTATTATAATAAAATAGTTCATGCTTCTTTCTCCTGTATTTTTATTTATTATTCCTAAATAGTTATCACGAATCTTATATATACAAAAAATATGTAAAATCACCAAAATTAGTATAACCTCATGTAAGGAAAAAATAAATGGTAAATAAGTCCCAACTATTTCTTGAATTTCTATTATTATTGTAGTAAAATGTATTTATATTTTCAAGGGGAAGGAGTTTTTTTAATGCAGCTTGACGATTTAAAAATACTTATATGCGATGATTCGATTCTCGCAAGAAAACAGATGAAGGATATAATCAATTCCATTGGTTCACCGACTATCATTGAGGCGGCAAACGGACAGCTCGCCATTGATATGTACAAGGAGCATAAGCCAAATCTCACATTTATAGACATTGTAATGCCGGTAAAGGACGGAAATGCCGCTATCTCAGAAATTATGGAGTATGACAGCAGTGCTACCATCTTCGTTGCATCATCTGTCGGCACACAGTCCGAGCTTAAAAAGGCTCTTGCCGCCGGAGCATGTGACTTCATTCAGAAACCAATCGACAAGGATCAGGTCATAAGTCTGATTAAGAAGCACATAGGAGGAAATTAATATGTATACTCAATTTTTTGGCAATTTTCTCCTATCAAAGGGATATATCACTAATGAGCAGCTTTTTGACGCTCTCAAAGAAAAAGCACAAAAGCACGCAAAGCTCGGTACTCTTGCCATCCACTCAGGGCTTATGACAGCTGCAGAGGTTGATTCAGTCATAGTCGAGCAGACCCATCAGGACAAGAAGTTTGGTGAGCTTACAATAGAAATGGGCTATCTGACAGACGAGCAGGTAAAGGAGCTCTTAAACATCCAAAGCCCTGACTTTCTTCTTTTAGGACAGATTCTTTTAGACAAAGGCATAATTGACAATACCATTCTCGAAAAGAGTATACATGATTACCGCAGTGAGAATGCTATTTCCGATCTTGACATGGTACTCGAGGATAAGGACAGTATAAATCATCTGATAGGTCATTTTTTTGCCAATACAGGCATAGATCCTTCTGCCATTGACATTATGTATCTTGAGCTTTTGTTTAACAGCTTTATCCGATTTGTCGGTGATGACTACACTCCGCTCTCTGCTGAGATATGTGACAGCTTTAGTGCTGACTGCATGGTACGTCAGGACATCGAGGGCAGCTATGCCATATCTACATACATAGGCATGAGTCAGACAACAGCCATCAATTTTGCATCACGCTATGTAAAGGAATCATTTTCAGTATACGACGAGTATGTACAGGCATCTCTCGATGATTTCCTGAACCTGAACAATGGACTGTTTCTGGTCAACTGTTCAAATGATCAGGCACTTGAGCTTACTCTCACTGCACCTGAGCATTTTGATGGACAGACACGCAGCTTCAATAAAGCCTGCAAGCTCAAGCTGTTATACCCTTTCGGATCCATTCACTTTATTATTGAATTCTAATATCTCTGCAAGGCAGTTTCAGTAATCTGATAATTATTTACTCTATAATTAGAGTACAAAAAGAACATCTGCAATCAGCAGATGTTCTTTTATATTGCGCTATATATAGTTATATATCAAACAAATTACAATTATATGATTAAATGGGCAAAATGTAACATTATATTATTACTGCACACCGAGCATTTTCTTAACAGTGTTTTCCATCTGATCCACATCACATACTGTGTTGTGAAGAATCTTTGCATCCCTGATTTCCTCGATGGCATTTGGTACCTTAACGTTGCCAAGCTTTGAAAGCTCATCTACAAGCTCAAAGTCTGTCATTGAATCGTACTTAGGATCAATTGCATCCATCACACTTCTTGTGAATTTGAATGGACTTGCTGTAGATGCGATAACAGTCTTTGTGGCTGTATCACCTGTAGCCTCCTTATACTTGTCATATACACCTGCTGCAACTGCTGTATGAGTATCAATAATGTATCCTGTATCCTCGTAAAGCTTTTTGATAACCTCTGCGGTTTCCTTCTCACTTGTGTAATTTCCATAGAAGTCAGAAAGCTTTTCCTTCATCTCAGGTGTTACAGTGTATTTGCCATCCTTAGCAAGCGAAGCCATAAGCTGAGCATTCTTATTTGCATCATTTCCTGCGATACGGTAAATGAGTCTCTCAAGGTTTGAAGAGATGAGAATATCCATAGATGGTGAATTTGTGAGGATAAACTCTCTGTTTTTATCATACTCTCCTGTTGTGAAGAAATCGTAAAGCACCTTGTTCTCGTTTGAAGCGCAGATAAGCTTTGCAACGGGAAGTCCCATGTTTTTTGCATAAAATGCTGCAAGTATATTTCCAAAGTTTCCTGTAGGAACAACGATATTTATCTTCTCATCCTTTGCGACAGCTCCCTGTGCAAAAAGCTTTGAGTAAGCATATACATAGTACACAATCTGTGGTACAAGGCGACCTATATTGATTGAGTTGGCGGATGAGAACTGATAGCCTGCGGCATCCATCGTCTCTGCAAGAGCCTTATCGTTGAACATAGCCTTTACTGCTGACTGTGCCTGGTCAAAGTTGCCGTGAATACCCACTACATGAGTATTGGCACCCTTTTGTGTAAGCATCTGCTTCTCCTGAATCGGGCTGACACCATTCTTTGGATAGAAAACGATAATCTGTGTCCCCTCAACATCAGCAAAGCCTGCCATAGCTGCCTTTCCTGTGTCTCCTGATGTGGCTGTCAGGATGACAATCTCGTTTTTAACATTGTTTTTCTTTGCAGATGTGATAAGTAAATGAGGCAGAATGGATAATGCCATATCCTTGAAGGCTATTGTAGAGCCATGGAACAGCTCAAGGTAGTAAGCCCCGTCAGCAAACTTAAGCGGTGCAATCTCAGTAGTATCAAACTTGCTGTCGTATGCCCTGTTGATACAATTTTTAAGCTCTTCCTCTGTGAAATCCGTAAGGAAAAGCTTCATAACCTCATATGCTACCTGCTGGTATGACATCTTAGAAAGCTCCTCAATAGAAACATCAAGTGCCGGAATGCTCTCAGGTACAAATAATCCTCCGTCATCAGCAAGGCCCTTAAGGATAGCCTGTGAAGCTGTTATTTTCTTTTCACTGTTTCTTGTGCTTGAATATAATAAATCCATTTTTTACCTCATTTCTCTTTTTATCTTATCTAAATCCATATTGCTGCATCTATATGCAGACAATTATTATCCTTTATAGTATAATAAATTTCATATATCAAATCAATAACAAAAATGCTACAATTATATAAATGTTTTAACAAACAATAACAAAATATATGTGAAAGGGACACAATACATCTATGCTGCAAGGAGTTTACACCGCAACAAAAAAGGACAAAACACTGTACTACCGCTCCAGTATCACCTATAAAAATAAACATATAAGCCTAGGAAGCTTCGACAGTGAACCAAAGGCCGGCCGAGCCTACTCTGCTGCCTCATCCATACTAAATGGTCATGACAGCATTGAAGACTCATTTTATTACACATATGCCCTATCCTTTGACAAGATTGTTACACTGATTAACTACCGGGACAACGGCATGTACATAAAGACGCCCATATATCTGCACAAAAATTATTTCAGCTATTTCATGGATATATCGTGCGAACTCAAATTTAATATAGATGACCTGTTCTACTACTCAGGGCACCGCATACTAAGGCGGCATGGACATCTGTATGTCAACGACTACGGCATGCAGGTCACCCTGCTTAGCCGCTATGGCATACAGCCTCATGCTGTTTGCGGACGGGACTATGTATTTGTAAACAACGATTCAACCGACATGCGCTACGAAAACATCAAGCTGTTAAATCCATACCATGGTGTAGAGATTGTCAAAACTGCAGGGCTCGACAAATATAAAGCTCGCATACACATAAACGGCAATTTTGTCATAGGAACCTACAACACAATCGAAAAGGCCGCTATTGCCTACAATAAAGCTGTCGATATGGCTCATGCACATGGCATAGAAAAAAACTATCAGGAAAACTATATTGAAAGTATATCAGGCAAGGAATACGCGGATATTTACACTTCTGTGACAGTTTCCGATAAATATGTGCAGTATCTGCAGCAATTTGATTTATAGAACGCATATCCCACAGTCTGCATATTACCATTACTTTTAATATTGTACTAAAAACTCCCGCGGTTATATAACCTCGGGAATTTTTATAATTACTTCTGATTTATATAGTTTACAAGTCCCTCGCAGTCGATAATCTTCTGCATAAACGGTGGGAAGGCCTGTCCCTTAAACTTCTCTCCTGTTGTCTCATCTGTGATGATACCGGAATCAAAGTCCACTGTCACCTCATCACCGGCATTTATTGCCTTTGCCGCCTCAGGGCACTCAATAATAGGAAGACCTATATTGATTGCATTTCTGTAGAAAATTCTTGCAAATGTCTCTGCGATAACACAGCTTACGCCGGCAGCCTTGATGGCAATCGGTGCATGCTCTCTTGATGAACCACAGCCGAAGTTCTTGTTGGCTACCATGATATCCCCAGCCTTTACATTATTTACAAAATCCTTATCGATATCCTCCATGCAATGTGTTGCAAGCTCCTTAGGATCAGAAGAATTCAGATATCTTGCAGGAATGATTACATCTGTATCGACATTGTCTCCATATTTAAATACACGACCGTGTGCTGCTTTCATTGTGCTTCCTCCAATCTTTACATAACATCCTTTGGTCCTGAAATCTTACCTGTAATGGCACTTGCAGCTGCAACAGCAGGGCTTGCCAGATAAACCTCAGAATCCACATGACCCATACGTCCGACAAAGTTACGGTTTGTGGTAGATACGCATCTCTCGCCCTCAGCGAGCACTCCCATGTATCCGCCAAGACATGGTCCGCAGGTAGGTGTGCTCACAATGGCACCTGCCTCGATAAATGTCTTAAGAAGGCCCTCTTCCATAGCCTGAAGATAAATCTTTTGTGTGGCAGGAATCACGATAACCCTGATACCATCCGCAACCTTTTTACCATCAAGAATCTTTGCTGCAATACGCAGATCATCCATACGGCCGTTGGTACATGAGCCGATTACTACCTGGTCAATCTTTACATCACCCACCTCATCGATGGTACGTGTATTGTCAGGCAGATGCGGGAATGAAACTGTAGACTTAAGTGTGCTAAGGTCGATTGTATACTCCTCATCATACTCTGCATCACTATCAGCCTCATACTCTGTGAACGGACGCTTTGAATGCTCCTTCATGTACTCTCTTGTGAGATCATCTACAGGGAAGATACCATTCTTGCCGCCGGCCTCAATTGCCATATTGGCGATAGTAAATCTGTCGTCCATAGAAAGATATTTAAGTCCATCTCCGACAAACTCCATTGACTTATAAAGTGCACCGTCCACACCAATCATACCGATGATATGAAGGATAACATCCTTACCGCTGATCCACTCAGCCGGTTTTCCGACAATATTGAACTTGATAGCAGAAGGTACCTTAAACCATGCCTTGCCTGTAGCCATTCCTGCTGCCATATCAGTGCTTCCCACACCTGTAGAGAAGGCTCCTAAAGCTCCGTATGTACATGTATGAGAATCAGCTCCTATAATCACATCACCTGCCACGGTAAGTCCCTGCTCAGGTAAAAGTGCATGCTCGATGCCCATTTTTCCTACATCAAAGTAATTTGTAATCTCGTTTTTGCAGGCAAACTCGCGAACACATTTACAGTGTTCTGCTGACTTGATGTCCTTGTTTGGTGCAAAGTGATCCATAACGAGTGCGATTTTATCTTTATTAAACACTCCCTCTACCTTCATCTTATCGATCTCATGAATCGCTACAGGTGAGGTAATGTCGTTTCCAAGCACAAGATCTAAATCAGCCTCAATGAGCTGTCCTGCACTAACAGAGTCAAGGCCTGCGTGTGCAGCAAGAATCTTCTGCGTCATTGTCATTCCCATGCTTATATCCTCCTAGCATATAAAAATATTGTATTATGATTGTATCTGAATCAAGTTTACTTAAGACATAATAACATATGATTTACCATAATAAAAATACATCAAATATGTATTTTCCCCCGATATCTCTTCTTTAGAAAAAACGTCAAAAAATATTCCCTCATCTTCAAACTCTGTTTCAAAAACATATCCTGGATATGTTTCTCTAACTCTCAAAATTTCCTGTGGATATATTTTTATTTGAAATCTTATATTGTTTTCATCATTTTTCATAAGTACTGATACCGTATCATCACTTTGATCCTTATGTATTTTGGCATAGTCAAATGAATAATCCGAAATTGTTTTAATTTCAAGTAGTTCCCTCACGTACTCACTGTATTCGCTAGGTACTTCTTCTATACTATAGCATTTTCCCACTTCAAAATTCACAAAATCCTCCACACCTTCCGGTGCCGTAATCATAGTAGTTCCTTCCTCATTCTTATCCATCCACCAGAAGAAACCTCCATGCTTCTCCGCATTGGCAACTACCTGCCAGGAACCGCCAAGTATCATTACGACAAGCAGCGCTACTGTCACCACTACAAATCTGCGTCTGTGAAAGTACCAGAGCACTTTATGAAGCTTACCCTCCCTGGGCTTGTCCTCCTCTTTCTCTGCAACAGGTTCACTTTTGTCCTTCTCTTCTTCGGTGCCAAGCAACAGGCGCTCCTCTTCTTCCCTTTCCTCACAATGTTTCCAGAAATCATCCAATGCCTCTTCCACAGGCAATTCATCTTCTATATTGTCTTCCTCTGTTTTCAGGTTGTCCAGCAGTTTCATTAATGTCTGTACTTCATCCGCATCAAACTCTTCATCTGATGCTTCCATAATGTACCAGTCCAACCGCTTGGTAAGCTCCTGAATCAGGCTTTCGTTATCCTGCTTCTTCATTTTAATTCCAATTCCTTTCCCTTCTGCATATCCTTATCTGGTGTAATATTGGTCCCTCGTTAAGTACATGGTTCTTTTTTGTCAATTCATACAGATTTTTTGTATTTTTTGTCGATACCGGACTCGTCGGGTATGTTTTGGGCTATCTTGCTTCTCAATCTGCTGATCCTGACACTCATATTGTTCTCGGATATTTTCTCAAGCTGTGCCAGCTCAGAAATTGAATAACCATGAAGAAAATATTTGTGAAATCTGTTTTTCTCCTCTTCCGTCAGGCCTTTCGTTATTACGAGATCAAGTTCTGATTTTCCATAACCGTCTTCCGTGAATGTATATTCGTCGGCATCCAGGCCGACTTCACATTCTATCTTCTTCAATGACTTATTCAGTTCACGTATTTTATTCTTGGCAGTATTGATCAGCCATCCCATTGGATTGGAATGTTCACAGAGAATATCCCACTTTTTATACGCAACATAATACGTTTCTTGCAGGACATCCTTTGCCAGTTCCTTGTCTGCCACCCTGTAGCGGATAAACTTGTATATTTCCGCCTGTGTCCTACGGTACATCTCATCAAATTCTTGATGGTCTCCTGTTGTCTCTTCTTTCTGCATGTGCACCTACCATCGCCTCATTATAGAGGTTTTATCTTTCTAAAATATTTACTCTATAATTTAACATTTATCCCCATACTAAATATAGATGATTTTACTATAAAGTAAAAATTTGTTTTACATCTGCTTATATTTTACTTTTCGTAGATTTTGTGTCAATTTTTTCTCATCGACAAATACTGTTAAAATTTGCAATTTTTGTTGTTGACAAACGGTATCTCTTTTGTTAGAATGAATCACGGTGATTGCGTTAGCCGTCACGTGATGCTGCTGTGGCTCAGTCGGTAGAGCGTCGCATTGGTAGTGCGGAGGTCACGGGTCCGATTCCCGTCAGCAGCTCTTTTTTATGCCAGAAAAGTTTAAGTGATAACTTAATTCTTTTCTGGCTCTTTTTCTTTCTGACCGGAAATAAAATGATCAATGAGAAGATTGATCGTATGTTGCTGTGTCTCGATGATTTTTTGGAATGTTTCATTTTCTTTTGCCAGACGGGTGATTTCAGCTTCGCTATTCATATTCATCTTCCTTTTTACACCATTCAAATCGATACATCATATATGTTTTATGTTAAAAAATATTCCCTGAAATGTCAAGACAATAAAGACGTCTGTGGAGAAACATTGTTACTTTATTAACATAAAGCGTCAAAATAACTGCCGGATTCGACATAACATGCAAAAATCCAGACATACAAATTTAGATTCAGGGAAAATACGCAGTAATATTTAGGAATTTATGAATTTTTTACGAACGGATGTTATTTGTATGAGTAATGTGCTAAAATATCATTCGGCTAAAGATCCGGGGAAAGTAGATTCTCCCTTTGAAGTGAGGTTTGATATGAATGCGAGCAGAAAAAGAAAAAATACAAAACCGAAAGGTTTTTTTGAAAAATTAAAGGAGCAGAGAAATCAGAGAAAGGCGGACAGGGCAAAACAGACGGACAGGAAAACAGATATCTTAAAAAAGACAGGGAGTGGGATTGTTACATTACTGCTTGTCATTTTACCGCCGGCAGTTTGTTTTTATCTGATGGAGTGTTATTCGCACAATCCATTTGCAGTGGTACGTCCGTGGGCACAGTTTTTTAATATCGTGCTGTTTGAACTGGTAACAGTTTTCCTGTTTGTGCTGACGGGAAAATTAAAGGCTGCGCACCGGATCGTATACATTGCAGCAATGATTTATGGAATTGCGAACAGTTATGTGGTGCGTTTCCGGACGAATCCGATTGTGCCGTGGGATATTTTTTCCTGGAAAACGGCTGTGAGCGTTGCAGATAATTATGATTTTATGCCGGATACGCGCATGGTCGTTGTGACACTGGTATTTTTTGCAGCAATCGTATTATTTCGTTTTATAAAAGTAAAAGTGACACGTTTGGTATTCTGGAAACGGCTGATTCCGGCAGCGCTGGTGGCTGTGGTTCTTTCATTGTTTGCGGGAACACTGCAGCAGGAGAACTTTCAGAACAGCCACAGACTTTACAATAAACTGTTCACGCCGGTCTACATGACGGATGTGGATGGTATGGCAGTCACATTTGTCATGAATCTTGCCTATATGTCGATCGACAAACCGGAGCATTACAGCGCCGCTGAGGCACAGGCGGTGCTTGATTCCTACGGGGAGGACGGTGCAATGTCGGAGAAATCAGGCTCTGAGGCAGAAGAAGACGATACACAAAAGGAGGAAGATCTTCCGAATATCATTGTAATGATGAATGAGTCATTTTCGGATCTGTCCGTGTTAGGTGATTTTGAAACCAACGAGGATTACATGCCGTTTATCCACAGCTTAGAGCAGGGGGAGAAAAATACGGTTACGGGAATGTTAAACGTATCTGTCTGCGGTGGAAATACCGCGAATACAGAGTTTGAATTTCTGACCGGCAATACAATGGCATTCCTCCCGCAGGGGAGCATCCCGTATCAGCAGTACATCAATGGAGATTTGAAGGCACTTCCGGATTATCTGAAGACTTTAGGATATCAGACCATTGCGACACATCCTTACAATGCCGGCGGATGGGAACGCGATACGGTCTATCCGATGCTGGGATTTAATGAGAGCGTGTTTAAAGATGATTATGTGAATCCGCAGTATGTCAGACAGTATATCAGCGATGAGAGCTGCGTGGATAAGATTATTGAATTTTATGAAAATAAGGAAAAGGATGCGCCGCTGTTTGTGTTTAATGTGACCATGCAAAATCACGGTGGATATCAGGATCAGTACGGCAATTTTACACCGGATATCTCGGTGAAAGATTCTACAAATTTTTCACTGCAGCAGTATTTATCCCTGGTAAAACTTTCCGATTCCGCGTTAGAACATCTGATCTCCTATTTTGAAGAGGCAGATGAAAAAACAGTGATCGTTTTTTTCGGAGATCATCAGCCGAGTGATGCCGTTGCATCTACGGTTCTTGCAAAGAACGGGATGTCCTGGAATCACTTGACAGAGGAACAGCAGAAACTGCGTTATCAGGTTCCTTATGTGGTGTGGGCAAACTATGATATTGGAGAGGAAACGGGTGCAGACACGAGCGTGAACTATCTGGCAGCGGAAGTCTTAGAGCGCGCCGGTGTTCCATTGGATGAATATCGTTCGTATCTGTTACATTTAAAATCAGAATACCCGGTTATTTCCGCGGTGCGTACAGTAAAAGCGGATGGCAGTGAAGTCCGCGCCTCGGATGAAAAAGATGAGATGGATATTTACCGGAAATTGCAGTATTATGAACTGTTTGATCATGGAACTGTTAATTAGGAAATGATAAAAAGAGAGGTTTTGTTTTGAAAAGAGAAAAGAAACTCCAAAATCAGTTGTGGAAAGAAAGAATGCCGCTTATTGCGTCGTTCTTTCTGCCGTTTTTTATTCTGACTGTGATCTGCATTCTTCATGACGTCTATCCGTTTGGAGAGCAATGTATTTTACATATCGATATGTATCATCAGTATTGCCCGTTTTTCACGGAGCTGATGGATAAGATTAAACATGGCGGCAGCATGTTTTACTCCTGGAATATCGGACTTGGAGCAGATTTTATTTCACTGTACGCCTATTATCTGGCAAGTCCCTTAAACTGGCTGCTGCTACTCTGTCCGCAGAATCATGTGATCGAATTTATGACCTTGCTTGTGATTTTAAAAATTTCATTGGCGGGACTGTTTTTCGGATATTATTTAAAGGAACATTTTGAAAAAAATCATGCTGCAATCAGCATTTTTGCAACAGCCTATGCGTTGTGCGGATTCTCAGCAGCCTATGCATGGGATATCATGTGGTTAGACTGCATGATGCTGGCACCACTTGTCGTTCTTGGACTCGAACAGCTGATCAAAGAGAAAAAAGTACTGCTTTATTATATTTCACTGTCTTTATGCATTATCAGTAATTATTACATTGCGATCATGGTCTGCATTTTTCAGGTGATCTGGTTTGTGATCACATGGCTGGAAAATAAAGAGACCGGGATCGGTGCGTGGATCCGTTTCGCAATTTATTCCCTTCTGGCGGGCGGGACGGGAGCGATACTGATCATTCCTGAGGCGATCACCCTTGGAGCGAGCGGCTCACAGAATATTTCATTTCCGGATACAATGGAATGGTATTTTAACATCATTGCAGAGCTGGGGAGACACTCGGTGATGACAGAACCTTATACGGGCAAAGACCACTGGCCGAATATTTACTGTGGCGTATTTGTGCTTCTTTTGTTTGTACTGTATCTTTTCAACCGTGAGATCTCCTGGAAAAAGAAGCTTTCACGCGGACTTCTGGCAGCATTTTTTGTCATCAGTTTTTCGAATAATATACTTGATTTCATCTGGCATGGCATGCACTTCCCGGATTCCCTGCCGGGCAGACAGACCTTTTTATATGCATTTCTGATGCTTGCGGTATCCTACGAGGCATTTTTGCATTTCAAAGGAACGAGATTTTTAGATGTGATCGCAGCGGGAGTGGCATCGGTTGGTCTGATGGCAGTTTCCTATCATTTTTCCGATGGGACGATCTTAGGAGAGAGCGCGGCAACGGCAACTTATGTATTTCTGGGCAGCTATATTGTGGTGCTGCTGATCTATTTTTATGCGGAGGAATGTATCCTGGAAGATGTGGTAAAAAAGATTGGAAAGATCAAAAAGGCGACCAGGGAAGAACTGAAAAAAATCATGCTCTCGTTTGGCTGTGCAGCGATGCTTTTAGAATTATTTTTTAACTACAATGTGACCGGATTTGATACGACGAGCAGGACTGCCTATGTGAAATCCATGGATGACTATCATGCAGTGCTTGCAGAGGCGGAAAATCAGGCACAGGATAAGGGCATATTATTTTACCGCACGGAAGAATTAGAGCGCAAAACGAAAAATGATGCGGCGCTGTATGGATATCGTTCCGCAACGCAATTTTCATCGCTGATGAATCTGGATGTCAGTCATTTTTACCAGGCAGTCGGAATGGAAG
>ERZ779671.370-NODE-370-length-23340-cov-2.277045_pt1 | contig 23340 bp, 21 predicted proteins | sample MGYA00511074_ERZ779671 | MGnify/ENA primary metagenome ERZ779671 (study PRJEB29588, sample SAMEA2158454) | human gut metagenome | biome: human gut; feature: human-associated habitat; material: faeces | place: Denmark | collected 2008/2010 ... | reverse complement strand
GGAGTTTCTGCCTGATATCCGCCTGCAACCAGTTCTTCTGACAGCTTCTCTAACATACCGGTACTTAAGTAGATCGCCATGGATGCCTGATGTGCTGCAAAACTCTCGATACTCTCTTTTTCCGGCACCGATGTTTTTCCTGCCATGCGGGTAATAATAAGGCTCTGTGAGACCTCCGGCAGTGTATATTCGATCTGCAGAGATGCAGCTGCACCAAAGCAGGCGGAAACTCCCGGACAGCTCTCATAAGGGATATGTAATGCATCCAGTGCATCCATCTGCTCCCGGATGGCCCCGTAAAGACTTGGCTCCCCGGTATGCAGGCGCACTACCATCTTGCTCTCCGACTCTGCCTTTCTCATCACTTCGATCACTTCCTCTAACGTCATCGTGGCACTATTATATATCTCACATGCCTCTTTGGTATAGGAAAGCAGCTCCGGATTTACCAGTGATCCTGCATAGATCACCACATCCGCCTTTTCTAACAGTTTCATTCCACGCACCGTGATCAGATCCGCCGCCCCACAGCCGGCACCTACAAAATAAATCATCTTTTCTCCTCCTTCAGTCTCGCAAGCAGCTCTGCCGCCCCTGCACTCTCTCCAAGTCCTCCGTGCTCGTTGGAATACAAAATACACGCGACCGCAATTTTCCCTGCGGCTCTTTTATTCAGGTAAAACATTATCTTTTGCATGATCAGTTCCATCGTCTTTTCGCACAATCCGGCTTTTTTCAACACATTAACCGCTTCTTCCGTTGTCACACAGGAAAGGATCTGACGTGCCGTATCTGCATCGGCACCCGCTGACAGAGCAGATGACGTGATCAGTTCCATCCGGCAGTCCCCTTCCCGCGAGTGTGTGTTCATGATGCCGCCGGCGACTTTTATCAGCTTGCCGATATGACCGGTCAGAAGCATGGCTTCAAATCCATTTTCCACCGCCATATCGATCGTATCTCCGATAAAATTACTGCATTTTACACTCTTATCGAGATCATAACCATAAGTCCGTTTCATATAATCCAGTCCGTAATTTCCCGGTGAGACTGCCACAATGGAATACCCCATGGCACGCTTCTGATTTAACTCTACCCGGATTGTTTCAAGCAGTGCCCTGCTGCTCATCGGCTCCACAATACCGCTCGTCCCAAGGATGGAGATTCCGCCTGTGATGCCAAGTCTCGGATTAAACGTCTGTGCCGCAAGCGTCTCCCCCTCCGGCACGGAAATTTCCACCAGAAGATCTGCCGTTTCATCCGTGAGCGCACAGACTTCCCGCACCTCTTTTTCGATCATCTCACGCGGCACATGATTGATAGCCGCGTTTCCGACAGGCTGGTCTAATCCGGGTTTGGTGACTCTTCCCACTCCGTCACCACCGTCAATATTTATGATAACCAAATCCTGCTTTTTTTTGCATAAAGCAGATGTATCGGAATGCAAAATCCGTACAGAAGCATATATATAAGCTCCTGTGGTCACATCAGGGTCATCCCCTCCATCCTTTATCACAGCGCAGCTTACTTCATTTTCACTTCTTTTTATGTCGATGATATCAGCCATGTAAGTTATTCCCTTAGGTGTCTGAATCGTTATTTTGTTTTTAGCCTTTCCGGTTAAAAGCATATATGCCGCCGCCTTTGAGGCTGCCGCAGCACAGCTTCCTGTGGTAAATCCGTATCTCATAATCAACTAAATACCCTCATGCATCAGCCTCTATCAACCAGACTGTAAATCAGCGCATTGCATATAGCAGCCGCAATATTGCTGCCACCCTTTCGTCCGACATTTACTATGTATGGCACTCCGGTCTCCATAATAAGCTCCTTGGCTGCCTCCACATTGACAAAGCCCACCGGCACACCGATTACAAACGCAGGCTTATATATTCCTTTTTCTATCATATCGTACAGCTCTATAAGCGCTGTCGGTGCATTTCCTATCGCAAAAATCACAGGCTTATCTATCCTTGATGCAAACTCCATGCTTACTGCCGCGCGCGTTGTCTTTTTCTCCTTTGCAATAAGAGCGACCTCATCATCAGCCATAAAGCAGTGCGCCTGTCCGCCGAATTTTGCCAGATATTTTTTATTTATGCCTGAAAGAGCCATGTTGGTATCGGTCACTATATCAGCGCCCTCTGATATCAGCCTTTTTGCAATAGCAACGGCGTCCTTAGAGTATTTAAGCGTCTGTATATAATCAAAATCAGCACTCGTGTGTATGACTCTTTTTGTTATCATCTCCTGATCAGCAGGCAGCGTAACCTGCATTTCAGACAGCTCATGTGAAATTATCTCAAAGCTTCTCTTTTCAATCTCCATCGGCTCTAACTGTTTAATTTTTTTCAATACACTCACCTATCACTTTCAATAATCTTACATTTTCATCATAAGTCTTTACTGCCACACGAAAATACCCTTCCGAAAGCCCCACATAGTTGGAGCAGTCCCGTATCAGTATTCCCTTATTAAGCAGTATATCATATAATGGAAGCTTGCTGTAAAACAGTATGAAATCAGCATCACTTTTATATACCTTAAAACCAAGCTTTTTTAGTCCATCTGACAGCAGCCTTCTTTGTCCGCTCACATACGATGCTGTTTCTTTAATATACTCTGATTCCCTAATGCATGCCTCTCCTGCCATCTGTGCCAGGACAGACACGTTCCACTCCGGCAGATTCCTTTGAACCTTTTGTCTTACTGCCTCATTTTTACTGAGCATATATCCAAGCCTTACTCCCGGAATAGCAAAAAGCTTGGTAAAGGCTCTTACAACAATCAGATTGTCATAGTCACATAAAAGTGACAAAACAGAATAATTTTTTTCACAAAAGCCCATGAAGCATTCATCTGCCACCACATAAATATGCTTTTCTTTGCAATGCCCTATTATTTGCTTCATGAAAGTGCTGTCTGCAAGATACCCTGTCGGATTGTTTGGATTTGCGATAAAAAATATATCTGTATCATCTGTAAGCATATCCATTAAAGCATCCAGCCGTGCAGCAGGAGAAAAATCACTCTGCTCATCCAGCAGGAAATATCCGATATCACAGCCGACTGCACGAAGCACATGCTCATAACCGAAAAATCCCGGGGCCGGAAGCACTGCTTTTTCGGGCTTTATGGCATGAGCTATCGCCATAAAAAGCTCTGAAGCTCCGTTTCCGGGAATTACATCCTCGCTTTGTATGCTGCAGCCTTGCTGTGTGAAATACTCTGATATCGCTTTTTTAAGGCCACTGCATGCCATGTCGGGATATCTGTCTGCATACGAAAGTGCATCACTCATAGCCTCTTTAACAGAATGCGGTATGCCAAGAGGATTGATATTTACCGAAAAATCCATATTTACTTTATTGTTGTATATGTCACCGCCATGGATGCTTTTCATTCAAGTCCTCCATCTATTCTTACATCAATTTTTCATATTCAAAGCAATATTAAAACAAGACTCATAACCGCCACAGATAAAAGCTCACACAAAAACGCAGTAATATACATCAGCCTGTTTGCACGCTTTATATCCTCGTACTCTATCTCACGCAGACCGTCTCCTATGTATTTTTTCTTCACAAGCTTCCCGAAATACACTGCATCACCCGCAAGCTGCACCCTTAAAGCTCCCGCACATACGGACTCTGTCTGGGCTGAGTTGGGGCTTGCGTGATTGAAACGATCTCTTTTAAAGATGCTGTATGCATTTTTGCCATCAAACTGCCTGCCACCGATAAATGCCGCAGCAATCATCAGATATGCACTGATTCTTGCCGGTATGAAATTGACCACATCATCAAGCCTTGCCGCAAATCTGCCAAAATACATATATTTATCATTTTTGTAGCCAAGCATGGAGTCCATCGTATTCACAGCCTTGTATACAAAGCCAAGCACCGGCCCGCCGATTGCAGTGTAAAACATAGGTGCAATCACTCCGTCAGATGTATTTTCAGCTATCGTCTCAACTGCCGCCCTTGTGACACCTGCCGCATCAAGCACAGATGTATCTCTGCCAACAATCATGGAAACAGCCCTTCTTCCTGCATCAACTCCATCTGTCTTTAGCGCATCGTACACCCTCATGCTCTCCACACGAAGACACTTTGTAGCAAGAATCTGCCACGTCATGACAGCCTCTGCTATTAGCCCGGCATATAAATTTATACTGTATGCTGCCACAATAATAATTACCGATATTGCAAAAGTTGCAAAAATTACAGTAAAAGCAAGAAGCATGCCTCTTTTATATTTTATTAAATTTAATTTTTTTTCAGAGCTATTATATCCGGCATCACAATTAAGCCTCTTATCGCAAAAAGAAATGAGTGAGCCGATAAGCCTGACCGGATGCGGTATAAAATGCGGATCTCCTATTAATAAATCAAGCACAAAGCCTGCTATAAATGCAAAAATATGATAACACATATGTTAGTCCTTCTTAAATAAATCATAGCGATATGGGCACTATTTCATTAAACACAATCTCATTGCCCTCAACCGCCACCTCACACGAGTAGCCACAGCCGTTTTTCACCTGGTAATCATAGTAATCCATATCACAGTAATGGCTCATTATCGCCATGATAGTTCCTCCATGCACAAAAAATACTATTTGTATCTCTTTATCAGGCATAGCCCTCTTAAGCTCTAATGCCTGTGTGAGTGCCCTCTCAAAGCCACATATACTTCTTTTGCAAAACTCTTTTCTGCTCTCTCCGTTTGGAAAGGCAAGTGTTCCACCACTGTCAATCCACGCCTGATATGAGTCCCTGAAACGGATATCTGTGCTAAGTTCCTTATAGCTTTTTAGCTCCCATTCACCGAAATCCATCTCTGAAAACTCTTTTACGGTATAAATTTTATGGTGCTGTGCGACCGGCAAAATAATCTCTGCCGTCTGTTTGCAGCGCCTCATTGGGCTGGTAATAATTATCTGCTCCTTTAAGCTATTTTCCTCCAAAGCCTTGTATACACCATTATTTAGCGCATTTTCTAGTTCAAAAACTCCGGCTTCATCGAGTGGCTCATCTGTCCTGCCCAGATATCTGTGCTCTCTGTTTGAGACAGTGCAGCCGTGTCTTATAAATATACAGTTTATTTTATTTTCTGACCGATTCCACATATTACGCGAACTACCTCGTCTGCTTTTTTTGCAAGCAGTATCTCTGCTCTGCCTGTCTGCTCCCTGTACTCTCTCTCAAACGCATCAAGAGGCACTATGCCGTTTCCAATCTCATCAGCAATGACTATTGTATCCTTATTTTCCTCTGCAAATTGCATAAATTTCAAAATATATTCCTGCAGTGGAAGATTTTTCTCAAGCACAGCCCTGATAAAATAATGGAATTTATCTATTATGAGTATACTCTCATCATCGACGGCAAAATTCCATGGCCATTCCATGTTTGATGCCTTATCATTGCAGGCATTATCTTTAAAAAAAAAGCAGTCGTACACATCATATTTTTCTGATTCTTCTATCATATTTTCGAGCACATAATCAAGCTTTCCCTGTGCCACTCCGCCTATCACAAGCTTCATATTTTCTCCAATTCCAAAGTTTAAAATTCATAGTACAACTTTTATCAAAATTCTTATCCGTACCATTCCTATATTCAAAACAGATATACTAAATAATAAAAGAGACACCACCCAAAGCCACTGCCATGGCGCACTCACATATACACACAAAATACCCTGCCGTATCCCCTGTGATGCCGCCAAGCTCCTTTTTTGTTTTCACATAATAATACCAAAAGCTAAGTGCTGCCACAATAATCATGGCCACCGCATAAGGCAGTGACACAATAAATAAAACAGCCATACACAGTGCAAGCTGGATGTATAGTGCTGCCCTGACGATCGTTCTGTGTGCAGTGTCCGCAAACATAAATAACAGTCCATCGCTTTTTGCCGATTTAAATGACACAACAGCTATTCCGCTTAAGCATCTTGCGATGAAAAAGCCTGCACAAAAAACAATAAATGCTTTATCATTTATTATCTGAGAAAAAGCTCCCATGAATAATAATCCGTAGGCTGCAAGCATTATAACGGCAAACGCTCCTATATGTGAATCCTTAAGTATTGCAAGCTTTTCCTCCCGCGGTTTGTATGAATGAAATGCATCCATTGTATCCATAAAACCATCTATGTGAAAGCCTCCCGTAACCGCTATCGGAATGAGTGCGCCTATGCATACATAGCAGATATCCGCCACTCCAAAATGAGAGTATATATATCTCCAAAGCATAAGAAGCAGTCCAATCACAGCTCCTATCCACGGAAAGAATACCAGCATGTACTTCATGTCATCATCATTCCATTTAAATTGTGGCATAGGTATCTTTGAATACATGGAAAAAGACACTATGCACGACCTTATTAACTTCATAATACACTTAACCTCCACACTGCTTCACTTAACCGCAACAGGAATGCCTGCAACCACCTCAACGACACGCTCTGCTATCGCAGCAAGCCCTCTGTTTACAATTCCCATTGCCTTTATGTAATTCATCGTTGATTCATCATAGCAGACTCCGTCTTCAAATACATTGTTTGTCACAATTACAAGCTCCGCAACATTTTCACTTAAGATACTTACCTCTTTTAACACCTTTTTACTCACATGGCTGATTTGAGCAGTCTCATAATCCTTCATATTTTCAGGGGCATCCAAAGCCTCTTTTTCGGCTTCGGCAGCCTGTATACCGGAAGCATCTACAGGTGGAAACATCTCATTTGCAACAAGGTTTGACATACACTCAAGCAGCGCTGACCGCCCGGTTTTTAAACTGCTTTCTGATTGCAGCTTAGAAACAGCATTTTGGATATCCCGAGGCTGCTCGATGGTAATAAAGCCTTTTCCGGCACGAAGTCTTCTGTGCCTGTCTATCTTCCGCTGCCCCTCATCATCAAATACCTGCATGGTGGCAATGTAATATTTTTCTTTGTATCCCTTTTCATTTGACGCGTGACAAATATATTTTTCTGCATATGCTGATTTGCCGCTGCCGCTGCCGCCTGTTATAAGTGTAATCATCTATACGTACCTCTCATACTGTGATACCGAGATATCGTCGAAGGTTGTCCGTCCTTTGTATACGCTAAGTGCCATATCCAAAAGCGCAAACATCATCACGGCACCTGTTCCCTCTCCAAGCGCAAGAGATGCTCTTATGACCGGCCTTACGGAAAGTGCCTCACACAAAAGCGCCACGGCAGGCTCCCTGCCCTCATGGGATGGAATGATAAAATCAGTAACTCCGGAAAGAAGCCTTCCTGCTGCCAACGCAGAAACCATGCTTATCACTCCGTCGAGCACAACAGGAATATGGTATAATGCACCGCCTATACACACTCCGACAAGTCCTGCAATATCGAGTCCTCCGACTGTCATAAGTATCTCAAAGGTGTCCTTATTATATAAATCATACTTTTCTATTGCGCTCTCAATTACACGGATTTTTTTCTCAAGCCCACTGTCGTTTAGACCTGCTCCTCTTCCTGTCACCGTGGCCACATCGCACCTTAGCATGGCGGCTGCCATTGCTGCGCTTGTGGTGGTGTTTCCTATACCCATCTCACCGGTTGCAATAATTCTACAGCCGTCTGCCTTACACCCACGCACTATTTCTATACCTGCTGCAATCGCTTCAAGTGTCTCAGCCCTTGTCATGGCAGGCTCTTTTGCAAAGTTTCTCGTGCCCATGCGCACCTTTCTTTGAAGCAGCCCTTTAACACTCTCGTCACTGTTTATTCCTATATCCACAGGAATTGTATCAGCCCCTGCAGTCATTGCCATGCGTCCGACAGATGAAGCCTTCCTTGCCATGGATTTTGCAACTGCAAGTGTCACCTCCTGTCCTGACTGGCTGATGCCCTCAGCAACCACACCATTATCCGCACACATCATTATGACCGCCTTTTTTGAAATATCTATATTTTCATCTCCCAAAACAGCGCCGATTTTGGCCGTTAAAAACTCAAAATCACCCATGCCGTCGAGCGGCTTTGCCACAGAATCCCAGTTTGAGCGTATTTTTTTGTACATTTTTGCATCAGGTGGCGTTATTTTTAATTTTTTTAATTCTTCAACTGTAAAATGGTCAGAAATAATATTATTTTCAATCATATCTTGCCTCACGAAGCATGCCGTACACTGCATCCATATCCAGATACTCCCTCAGTGTATCCGCAAGCCTGTCATACTGTTTTTCCTTGAAGCTCTTATAGCTTACAATAGCGCTGTCATTCACATCAATGCCCTTTTTATCGGCAATATAATCCACTATCACTCTGGCTGCCTCCGCAGTATCAAAAATGCCATGGATATACGAGCCATACACATTTCTGCCATCAGATATGACATTATTTAACTCATTTTTCCTGTCAGCACAAGCCCCCTGCTCATCTGAAGCTGTGCTATATGCGCTCTTACCCATATGTATCTCATAGCCCAGAAAGTGACAGCCTGAAAGCCTGCTCAATACACCATCTACATGTGCTATTTCACCGCTTGTCTGAAGCCGTGTCTTGCTGTCTTTTAGAACGGTATCTATATGAAGAAGCTCCATGCCACGCATATATCCTCCCTCCTCAACACCGTCGGGGTCGGCTATTGAAGTCCCAAGCATCTGATAGCCTCCGCATATTCCAAAAACCGGAATCTCACAGGAGAGCTTTTTGACAGCGGCCTCAAGTCCGTTTTGTCTCATCCACAAAAGATCCCCCATCGTATTCTTGCTTCCCGGCAGAAATACTATATCCGGATGACGCAGCTCATTTACTGTTGACACATACCGCACTGTTACCTCGGACATCTGCTCAAAAACATTGAAATCCGTGAAATTTGATATTCTCGGATATCTGATGACCGCTATATCAATAAGCCCATCTGTCTTTTTGTCAAAGCGCTCTGTCAGGCTGTCCTCATCCTCAAGCTGTACATCCATATATGGCACCACTCCGGTGACAGGCACCCCGCCTCTCTCCTCAAGCATCTGTATCCCCGGGTCAAGGATCGTCTTGTCTCCACGGAATTTATTGATAATAAGCCCGCAGACACGATTCTTTTCCTCATCGGTTAAAAGCATAAGTGTACCAAGCAGCTGCGCAAAAACGCCACCTCTGTCGATATCACCCACGAGCAGCACCGGTGCATCCACCATATGCGCAAGCCCCATGTTTACAATATCATTTTCCTTCAGATTTATCTCCGCCGGGCTTCCGGCGCCCTCAATCACTATGATATCAGCATACTCCTCAAGCTTTTTAAATGCCTTTTTTATATCCGGTATGAGAGTTTTCTTGTATGCAAAATACTCTCTCGCCGGCATGTTCTTAAGCACCCTTCCGTTTACAATCACCTGTGAGCCTGTATTATTTGTGGGCTTTAAAAGAATAGGATTCATGCAGACCATAGGCTTAATGCCTGCTGCCTCAGCCTGCATCACCTGTGCCCGTCCCATCTCAAGTCCTTCGTCTGTTATATAAGAGTTGAGCGCCATGTTCTGTGATTTAAACGGTGCCACCCTGTATCCGTCCTGTCTGAAAATACGGCACAAGCCCGCGACAAGAAAGCTCTTGCCTGAATTGGACATTGTACCCTGTACCATAATTACCTTTGCCATATATATACCTGCTGTCTGAATTTATGTGGTAGCTTTATCATGAATATTAAACTGTAGTGTGAACAGTAACTTCCTTAAAGCTGTGCCAATTATTCCTCATGAAAAGGAATTTTTATAATTTTTCCTGTAGAGACTGCATACTCATAAAGTCTGCTGTTAAACTGCTCATACGTGCCAAACTCTGTTCTGTCACATATAACGCCCTCGCATGCATCAATAAGCTCCTTTGCCTTTTCAATAAGGGCATCGTCTACAGGCTCAAAGCTTCTTGCGCTGACAATCTCAGCAGAAAGCGCCTTTGCCGCAGGATAATCCAGATCATTTTCATAGATGATTCCTGTCGCAAACGGGATACCCTTTCGCTGTAAGCTCCTGAAGCTTTTTCTGCCCAAGCCTCCTCCTGCTATGACAAATATCCTCGCCCTTCCATCCGGTTTTTCCAGCTCTAAATCCTCTCCTGTTTCATCAAAGCTTCCTGCCGTAATTCCAAAAAGCCCTGAAACATATTGGTCAGTAAATACCTCCTCGGGAGTTCCGTATCTGTCCACATATCTGCCATCTATACACAAAATATGGTCTGACACACGCTTTGCCATATCAAGCTCATGGAGCGACATGATAACCGTAAGATTCTTCTGTCTTTTAAGCCTTTGGAGTATTGATAAAAACTCAAGCTTGTACTTTATATCAAGATACGAGGTAGGCTCGTCTAACACTATAATCTCCGGCTGTTGACATATAGCCCGTGACAGCATAACCCGCTGTCTTTGTCCATCGCTTATCTTTGTAAAATCCTTATCTTTTATCTGTGATACATTGACCAGCTCCATCGCCTCATCCACAGCCTTTTTGTCCTCATCCGAAAGTACTCCGAACCGGCCTGTGTATGGATATCTGCCGGTCGCAACCACATCATAGCAGGTCATAAGCTCCGTCTTTAGCTTATCGGTGAGCACAACAGCCATTTTCTTTGCAAATTCATTGCCATTCATCGTCACTACATCACTTTTATCAAGATATATCGTACCGCTCACAAGCGAAAGCTGTCTTGCAATACTTTTTAAAATAGTCGATTTACCGGCACCGTTTGGCCCGATTAATGTGAGAATCTCTCCCCTTTTCAGGGAAAAATCAATATTTTCAATAAGCGGCCTGTTATCATATCCAACGGCCAGCTTTTGAGCAGTAAAATAATATTCCATCAGACATTTTTCTCCTTGCTGCGTCTTATCATGATAAACAGCACTACCGGTGCACCAAATACTGCCGTAACCGTGCTGATACTAAGCTCCGTAGGCGCAAACATCATCCTTGCAAGCAAATCACAAAACAGGCAGAACACCGCTCCCCCAAGGAAGCAGGCCGGTATCATATATATGGGCTTTGTGCTCTTTAGCATGCTTTTTACTATGTGTGGCACGGCTATTCCGACAAACGATATCGGTCCTGCAAACGCCACTATACATGCGGAAAGCAGGCTTGAAAGCAGAACCAAAAGCACCCGGATGCGCTTTATGTTTACCCCCAGATTTACGGCATATGACTCTCCGAGCTGATATGCCATAAGGGGCTTTGACATGAGAAAAACAAAAATAAATGTGATTCCCACCACAATGCTCATCACCCCAACACTGTCCCAGGTCATGCCCGAAAAGCTTCCCCTTGACCAGTTATGCAGGTTTACAATGTCGGAATCATCTGCAAATGTCACCACAAACTCAGTCACCGCAGAGCATATGTAGCCAATCATGACACCGCTCACCACAAGCATTGACATGCTGCTTACCTTTCTTGAAATGATAAGCACAAAGCCCATTGAAAGCATTGCTCCCAAAAACGCTGCTGCAATCATGGCCAGTGAGCTCACACGTATGGCATTTCCAAGTAAAAATACCATAACAAGTGCCACAATCATCTTAGCTCCCGATGATATGCCAAGTACAAAAGGTCCCGCGATTGGATTATGGAAAAAAGTCTGCAAAAGATAGCCTGCAAGCGCTAACGCCCCGCCCAGTATCATCGCTGCGATAGCTCTTGGCATGCGGATATCCCACACAATACGTCCTACCCTGTCTGAGTGGTCATAAAGTGTCGCAAATGCATCCTTAAATGATATGTGTACAGTTCCTATACACACATTCATGATAAGCAATATGATAATTAAGATTATAAGAATAATAAATGTTGTAAAACACCTTATTTTTCTGGTTTTTTTCATGTTGTAGCTCCGATTTTTATCTTTTTGTGCTATTGATTTTCCTGTTGAGCTTAAACAGATATTTCATGCCGCTGTCGGGTGCACCTGTAATCATCGAATGCATATCATCAATCATATATCCGATGGACATAGACTGCTGATACATATCGTTCGTGGTGCAAAATACATTGCCGTCTTTGACTGCCCTAAAATCAGCAAGCACCGGGCACTTGTCCAAAAGCTCATTCAGATTCTTCACACCGCCGTCTATCGCACTGTTATATATCAGATAGTCAGCATCTATTGCTCCATTGTAGAAATCCTCTAGCTGCATATTCATGGTTGACCTGCCTGTATCGTCGTCATTTGATGCATCAAAAATATATTTTCCACCGGCAAGTGAAATCATCTTTGGCACATAATCTGTGCTTTTGCGCACCTGAACCTGTCCATTGGATGTGATATAGAAAAATGCAACTGTATCACTTTTTGTGGCATCATCCGTATCGGTACCATCTGTCTTTGCGATGCGATTTACAATATCCACCTGCTCATTAAAGAGCTCATCGGCCTTTTCATCCCGGTCTGTGAGTGCTCCGAAAAACTTCACCCACTCCACTCTTCCAAGCGGCTCCTCCTCATAGCTTGAGTACTCGATTATTGAAGGGATATCAAAGCTTTTAAGCTTTTCCGTTACCTGCGGCGAATGGGTAATCATAGTATTTTCTATGGCAAGTGAACAGTTTTCTGACACCAAAAGCTCATAATCGGGCTTTGAATATTTGCCGGCATAAAGCATTCTGCCACTTTCAAGAGCCTTTCTTGCACTGTCAATATACCAGCCGTCACTGTCTAGCCCCGAAAATTTAATAGTGTCCACTGCATCAAGCTTGTCAAACATATCCATCACCCCTGATGCGACCAGATACAAATCACTTACAGGCTCCTTCAATACAATAATATCCTTGTCAATATCCTTTGGAGTCTTTCTGCCCTTTGGCACGGTAAGTATTTTGGTACCGTCCTTTGTCGTAAGTATCTTGTATCCACCCTCATAATAGTCAACAGAAAAATTCTTTGCATATAAAAGCTTCATACTGCTCTTATATATAAGACCGTTTTGTGCCTCTGCCTCAGCCTTCGATTCGGTATTCCCTGAATCGGAAGAAGGACTGTCACAGCCTGACAGCCAGAACAGTCCTATAATTGATATCAATATATATATAATTATCTTTTTTCTTCCATGCATAGCTTAATTATTCTCCATCCTCACCAAGCACCTCTGTAGCAGAATCTGAATGGAAGGTGAGTGTGTACTCAATCTCGTGCGGCTTGCTCATAGCAACTGTATCTCCGATAACCTGCATAGGTGTATCAAGCTTAACCGGAATTTCAAATACAGAATTGCCGTCTGTATTTACAGGCATGTATTTCTGTCCGTCAACTATCATATAGTCATAGTTTGGACTGCTCCACTGCACTGTTGCAGTAGCGGCCGCTTATAGTCACCTCAGCCGGTGATGCAATGCTCGCCTTACCGCTTCCGCCCTCGAAATCGAGATTGATATTGTATGTTCCGTCAGGAAGCTCTTTTCCTGCACTCTCAGATACGCTTGCATCTGCGTCAGCAGGTGTGGCATTTGAGACCTTTACCTTGTGGTCATACCATTTGCCCTTTGTACCGATAAGTGCAAGGTCAAATTCCTCATCCAAAACAGGAACCGGTATATCAAACGCATTGACCTCCTCAGTTGTGCCATCGCCATAATCGACAGTCTCAACAGTTGGCTCCAAAAGCTCAGCCTTGTCCTTTGAGGCATCCTTTGCTGTTCCCAAAAAGAGATTTACAATGTGTGTGGATGTAAGAGCAACATGTATTGTTGCCTTGCCATCCTTCACGGTGAGTGTACCTTTGTTGTCATATGCATCATTCACATGAAACATTGAGCTGTCTGTAGTAAACTCTGCTGTATATGTACCATCTGAAAGTGCTATCTTTTCTGTTTTTTCAGCCTTTTTTGTGCTCTCTGTCGCGTCCTGCACTGCTTTTTTGCTTTCTGTTTCAGCTTTTGCATTCTTATTACCGCAGGCTGCCAGGCTCATGGCACAAACCAGTGTCATTGCAACGATATAAGTAAACTTGTTTCTGAATAATTTTCTCATGTCTGATATACTGCTCCTGTTATTTTATAGCTTCCCCACTATACATTTAAGTCACTGCTACTTGCTCATAGCAGCCGCTGTATGCTCAACATAAAGCTTCTGGATACCCTCAATCTCACCAAGTCCGTTAATCTGTGTATCGATTTTATCGAACTTTCCTGATGCCTTAAACTGTGAAAGCCATGAATCATCATCACTTCCCGCCATATCATTGTTGGCATGGTCTCCTGCAACAACCATAAGCGGACGAAGAATGACATTCTTGTAACCAGCGGCTGACACCTTCTCAATGACAGACTCACATGATGTATCCTCCGGCTCACCCTCTACAGTTCCGATAAATACGTTGTCATAACCCAAAGCTGTCATCTGGCTCTGCATCTGGCTGTATGAAATCTTTGCTGTATGGCTTGTTCCATGTCCCATAAATACAAATGCTGTGCCCTCTTCCTTTGCAGCAGCAAGGCTGTCATAGCCTGCCTTTTCCACTGCTTCCTCTGTAAGAATTTCTGCAACGGCCTTTTTATCCTCATTTACAACTGTTGCATCACTTCCAACCTCACCGAGGAGAGGCTCTGCAATCTTTACAGACTCAAATTTATCCTTATACTTCTCTACAGCCTCTGAAAGCTCGTCGTACTCTGCGCCATGCATCAGGTGTGTAGGCTGTACCACAAGATTCTTTACACCATTTTTGACTGCACGCTCAAGTGCCTGATCCATATTGTCAATCTTCTCGTCATCTCTTGCCTGTACATGATTGATGATAATCTGTGCTGTGAAGGCTCTTCTGACTGACCAGTCAGGATTTGCAGCTGCTATTGCATCCTCCACACCCTTGATATCAGCCACACGGCTGTCGTTGAAGGATGTACCAAAGCTTACTACCAAAAGCTCATTCTCTCCAATATCATCCTGATTTAAAGGATCATCCTTTGATGCATCTCCGGTATCTCTTCCAAAGTAATCCGGGTCTGCATTTTCTCCGGATACCAGTTCCTTCTGAGCATCTGTCAGTGCATCCCATGCTTCTTTTGCTGCCTTACACTGTGCATCTGTCTCATCAGTTCTTTCCTGCACATAAATTGCATCAATCAATGCTGCTACCTCATCTGCTTTTGCCTGATCATCCTTTTCATCTTCTGTCGAAACAGCTTCTGTTGTTTCAGTTGTCCCTGTTGTTTTCTTATCACCACATCCCGCAAACATGGTTGCTGCCATAGTAAGTGTAAGAACTACAGTCAATGCTTTCTTTTTCATTTTTTTCTCCTTTTCTCATGTTCTGGTTTCACTTACACATGAAAAAACTCCGTTCCATATTGCTATGAACGAAGTAAATGACATACTAACTACAGGAAATACGCTTTACGGATTTCCCTTGTTATCAAACAGTACAGCCAATTACTCGTGACCCGGAATCTCTTCCCGTACCAGATAAACGGCAGGTTTCCTGACTCAAAGATTAACGCTCCGTAATCACCTTCCCAATATCTGTGCATCAGTGGCGCTTTTAAAAGCCTGACTACGTTACTCCCTTCTTACAGTGACGAGTTCGTACAGGATTTACACCTGTTTCCCTTTTACCCTGCATATGAATGAATTTCATTGCAGGCACCGATTATCTTTCTATGAAATCGCTACTATACTAACACACTTTTTATTTTTTCACAAGCCATAGTTCACCCAGCCTCAACAAACTTCACCCTTAAAAAGTTCTCTAGCCTTTCAGCCGGTGGGTCAGTACCTTCATAATGGCATCATAATGTTCTGCCTGATGGGGATACGTGCAGTTGGTACAAATCTTAAGTTTTCTGCCATTTGTCTCTTTGTACTCCGGTGTTCCCGGACAATGCTCCATTTCATACATCGGGCAGTAGCAGAACATACAGTTAATCTGCTCAATGTCCCTATGGCATGGATAATAAGCGCATGCACGATTCTCGAAAAAGCGGCTGCTGTTATGCACCGGCTCATCTTTGGTCTTTACAATCACGATGGTAAAATATCCGCTGTTTTCCGGTATGTTATCCACACCGGAAAAGACTTTTTCTTCCTCTTTTCCACAATCGGAAACACTATACACTTCTAACGGACGGATGGTGCTTTCCTTTTGCAGCATTTCTTTTAACTGCTTCAGCTTCCTTCCGGACTTCATATAGATTCTGGTGCCGGAAAATTGTCTCGATTCTTCTATCTCATAGGAACCGGGAATAATATGAATCTGCTCTTCCTTTTCTCCCAGCGAAATACCAAGTCTTGCTGCCACTGCACAAAAAGACGGTACCCCGCTGACCATTTCCGTATGGCCACCATGCTCTTCGATTTTCTGTGAAAGATAAGTATAGGTGGAATAAATTGCCGGATCCCCCAGCGTTAAAAAGGCAACCTTTTCTCCCTTCGCAAGATATGCTTCTATATTTTCGCATATCTTATCATGGGCTTCTTCTAACTTTTTCTCATCTCTGGTCATGGGAAAATTCCATGCCACAAGCTGATGCTTCCGTATGTCCGGCACCAGTTTTTCTACAATCTGAAAAGCATTACACTCCTCTATCGGTTCGGACGGCACTACTATGGTATCGCAGCATTCTATCACCTGAACCGCTTTATGGGTCAAAAGCTCCGGCTCCCCCGGTCCTACTCCGATTCCATATAAAATTCCACCCTGTGCTTTTTCTTTCTGCATCTGTCTTCCTCTTACTTCAAATTATCTTTTTGCTTCAATTTCGATTGTTGATACAATCCTGCCTGCTGATAGAAATGCTCCACAAAAGAAGGGTTGGACGGATAATAAAGATGAGGAAATCCCCACCAGTGGTTTTCTCCTTCCCAGACACATTTCCACCTTCTGCTTCCGGTCGGTTTTTTTGCCACGCAGTCCGTTCCATTTTCCGTACTGTCAAAATAATGGAATTCGTGTCCCCGGATTCCTTCTTTTTCCGGCAGGAAACAGCTCTCTTTCTCAGTAAGCTCCACATAGCCAAAACGCACCAGCTTTCCCCGGTAATCTGCATCTGCATCAATTACGCCCGCCATGGAATATTGTCTGCCTTCCATATCCTTCAGTGATTTATGAAGATAAAGAAAACCCCCACATTCTGCCAGTGACGGAAGTCCGCCCCGGATGGCTTCCCGGATGGCTGTCTTCATGCTGTCATTTTCGGATAATTCCTTTGCAAAAAGTTCCGGATATCCCCCGCCTAACAGTAATCCGCTGATATGCTCCGGTAATTTCTTATCATGCAGGGGAGAAAACGGCACCAGCTCAAAGCCCCTTTTTGAAAGCAGTTTCAGGTTCTCCTGATAATAAAAACAAAATGCCTCATCTCTTGCGATGGCAAGGCGGAGTTTACTTTCATGGGTATCATTTTCTTTGATATCTGCTCTCTGATATGTCACTTTGTTTTCGTGACTATCAACTTTTGGGGATGCCGCATCCTTTTCTCCGGCTCCCCCAATTGCTAAAATCCGCTCTATCGATACCGTTTCTTTTAAGCTGTCTGCCCCGCGGCATACCTGTTCTTTTAAATCACGCTTTTCTTCCGGAAGTTTTAAGCCTAAGTGGCGGCTCTCCAGATGAAGCTCCTTCTGTTCGGTAAAACAGCCCAGCACTTCTATGGATAATTCGGTTTCGATTAACTCTTTTAATGACGCATAGAACATTTTGCTGACCCGGTTTAGTATCACGCCCTTTATGATTCCGGCTTTGTCATAGGATAAAAGTCCCTGTATCAGCGGAAGTATCGTTCTTCCCATGCCATGTGCATCAATTACCAGAATCACCGGCAGAGAAATTGCTTTTGCCAGGTGATAGGTGGAACCTTCTTCTAAAATTCCGCCAAGTCCGTCATAAAGCCCCATGACACCCTCTACCACTGCAAATGCATCTTCCGGTGTCTCTTCCATAAATATCTCTTTTGTCTTTGCTTCGCCGGTAAAATATGTATCCAGATTCCCGCCCGGTACGCCTAAAATCGTACGGTGAAACATCGGGTCTATATAATCCGGTCCGCACTTAAATGTGCAGACATTGACTCCTGCTTCTTTCAAGGCTTCGATTAACGCACAGGCAATCAATGTCTTTCCACTGCCGCTTTTGGGTGCTGCAAGAACTACTCCTTTACGCTTCTGCATCCGCTTCTCCTCCCTGCAAATCAAAGGAACATATCATAACCGGATTTTCTGCCTTTGGCATATAATAAGAACCAAGCTCATGATAACGGCTGACCTGCATCTGAATCATTTCAAAATTGCATACCGAAAACCGTTCTTTTACCTGTTTGAATTCTGCCACCGTCTCAAGACTTATAGCATTCATTACAACTCTTATTCCTCTCTTTTTTGCTGCCAGTACTTCTAAAATTTCCATCAGGTGTCCACCGCTTCCCCCGATAAAAACATGTGTCGGTTCCTCTAATCCATTGCATGCCTCCGGTGCCGTTCCCCGGATAATCTCCATATTTGCTACCTGAAACTTCTCTTTATTCTGTGCCAGAAGTGCTACCGCCTCTTCTTTCTTTTCAATGGCATAGACTTTGATTCCTTTGGATAAATGGGCTGCTTCCACAGCAATCGAACCCGTTCCGCTTCCAATATCATAAAGCACCGAATCTTTCTGAAGCCGCAGGCTGCAAAGGCTGACCTGACGCACTTCCCCTTTGGTCATTGGAACTTTTCCGCGAATAAAGGCTTCATCCGGGATTCCCGGTGACAAAGTTGCCGGCTCTTCCTGCGTTTCCTGTTCCCTGCGCTTTCCCTGCTCCGCACATTCTTCATTCGCTTTCTGTTCTTCCTTCTCTATCATGACAACATACAATCCTTCCTGTTCTGTCTCCCTGCACGCTTCCGGTGTAAGCACCATCAGCTTCTGCTGCGGATAAGATAACTGGTACCCCACTGTAATTCTGCAATTCTCTTTATCCGAAAAAAGTGCTCCTAATTTCCGGATATCTTCTGCTCCGGATACCAAAAGAAACAGCCGCCCATTTTCATGCAGCCTGTGCAGCACTTCTGCCTGCCAGCCACCCGTATCTGTTTTGCCATGTATACTGTAAATTCCGGCATTTTCCCAGCTTACGCCACAGGCTGCTGCCATCATCTGAATGGAAGAAATGCCCGGAATGCTTTGCAAGGTTCCATGAAGTATGCCCTTTTGCAGTGCTTCCTGCAGACAGATTCTTACCTTGCTCCAGCCACTATAAAAACCAATATCCCCGGAAAAAAGGATGACTACCTTCAGTTTTTCATGCACCGCATACTGTCTGCTCTTTTCCTTAAGCCATGTAAGGATTTTATCCGGCAGATAAAGTGCCTCTTTCTCAAGCTTCGGTGTCACTGCCTCTATCAGACGTTTCGCACCTAATACAAGGTCCGCTTCTGCCAATGCTTCCTTTAACCGGACGGTCATCATATCTGCATCCCCCGGTCCGATTCCTGCCAGCGTAATCATAAGCTCCGCCGGTCTTAAGGAAAGGTTTACTCCTGTTAATGTTTCGATTTTCTCACAGACTGCATCAAAGGAAAGTCCGTCTTCCTCTACTGCCTCCCGACGAATGATCAAAAGAGGGATACGATTTTTTAAAGCTGCTTCTTTTTTCTCTAAAAAGCCTCCGGTAATGCCGCCCTGCTTTGTTACCATACATTTTATCCCATACTGATGAATCAGTGCATCATTCAATTCTTCGGAAAAAGGTCCCTGCAGTGCCAGAATCTGTTGTGGCAGAATTCCTTCTCTCCGGCAGATTTCAAGACTTTCCATCCCCGGCAGTACCCGGACGTAAAGACGTTTTTTTACTTCTTCGGATGCGGTATATACGGAAAGTTCCTTGCTTCCTGTGGTAAGAAGGATGTTTCCCTTGATTTCCTTTAATGCTTCTGCGCAGGCTTCATTGCTGTCAAAGAAACGAAGTCCCGTTTCTTCTGACGCCTGGATGCTCCGTTTCAGCCGTAAGTAAGTGACCTCAAGTCCATCCGCTTTCATTCCGGCAACGCAGCTTTTTATGGTTCTGGTCACTTCCACCGCATAGGGATGAGTGGCATCGATTACAATGTCAAAGGATTCTTTCCTTAGAAATTCTGACATAGCTTCTTTGGAAAGGCGTCCTTCCTGAATCTTCACCTTCGGATGCGCCTTCATAACCAGCTTTCCATAATCGGTTGCCACCGATACGGTGTGGGCTATGCCTGCTGCCGCCATCAGCTCCGATAATTTTCTTCCTTCTGTTGTTCCTGAAAAAATGATGATCTTTTTCATTGCTCTATCTTATAGCCTCTTGGTGTGATTAATTTTCCATCCTGAATTCTGGTTCTGGAATTTCCGACAAAAACGGTAGTAAACATATTTACTGATTTACTCTGTAATTCTTCTAAAGTACAGGTAACTGTGCTTTCTCCGTCTCTTCCGATATTTTCCACATAACCGCATGCGCGCTCCGGTTCTATCTCCTGAAGCAGAATCTTACATGCTCTTTCCAAATAGTCTGCCCGCTTCCGGCTGGACGGATTATAAAGTGCAATAGCAAAATCTCCCCGTGCTGCCATAATCAGCCTCTTTTCAATTAACTCCCATGGTGTCATAAGGTCACTGAGACTGATAACACAGTAGTCATGATTTAATGGTGCTCCAAGAACCGCCGCACCGCTGTTGGCTGCGGTAATTCCCGGTATCACTTCCAGTGAAATCGCCGAATATTCTTTTCCAATCTCATACATCAGTGATGCCATTCCATAAACACCGGCATCGCCGCTGCATACCATTGCCACGCTTTTTCCTTTTTCTGCTTCCTCAAAACACATTCTGCAGCGTTTTTCTTCCTGCCGCATCGGCGTGGAAAGAAATTCCTTGTCTTGAAAACGTTCTCCTAACAAATCAAGGTATACGGTATATCCGATGATTACGTCCACCTGTTCTAATACTTCGATGGCTCTGCCTGTCATCATCTCTTCTTTTCCCGGTCCCATTCCAACAATCCATATTTTATTCTTCATATAAAGTCAGTCTCCAATCTTCTTTTGCTATTGCAAGTGTCATTCCGTTTTCCGCTCTTTTCTGAAGCACCAGCCTTCCATTATCCCGGCAGGCTGCCATGGCTGCCCGCTCGCAGACATTATCCACGCCCACCTGGCTTGCCACGAATGCCGATGTATCAAATGTCCCGGGCACCCGGCTTAAGGTCTCTGCGTCAAAGACAAGAAATGGAATGCCATGTTCTGCCGCAAGTTTTAGAATTGCCTTCTCATCCTTCTTTTTATCAATCGAAGCAATCGCCCGTATCTGTTTCCAGTCTACTCCGGCTTCCTTTAAACAGCTTTCTGCAAATGCCTTAAGTTCCTGTTCTTCTTTATTCCTTCTGCATCCGATTCCAAGAATATATTCTTTGGGGATTAAGGTCAATAATGGCTCCGGCTTCTTTCCATCCTCTGGGGTGCCGATTGCCACATCCACTTTGGCAGCATATTCCGAAGCGATTGTCATGGAAAGCTTCTTTTTTTCCAGCACCTTTGCAGAAACCTTCTTAATGCCTTCTTTTTTATCAATGGATAGGTCATGCTTTTTTGCAAATACATCTATGGCAAAGGCATTATTAATGTCGGTCGCTGTGGTAATTACCGGAACTGCTCCTAATAACTCTGCCAGTAAAAGTGCTATCTCATTGGCACCTCCTACATGCCCGGATAAAAGAGGAATGACATAATTGCCTGCCTCATCCAGTACCAGCACCGGACTGTCTGTCAGCTTGTCCTTAAGAAATGGGGCAATTGTCCGCACTGCAATTCCGCATGCTCCGATAAAAATGATTGCATTTCTTAGGGAAAACTGCTCCTTTGTCCACGCGTTCAGATTTTCCACCTGTTTTCTGCCATGATAAGTATGAATTTCATAGGGAAGCTGCTGCTCTTGGGAAAGTCTTTTTATCTTTTCGGCAAGCTCTGCTCCCTTTTCGGTAAAGCTGATGACACTCCATTTCAATGACTGCATTTTCTTTCCGCCTTCTTATGATTTTTTTGCTGCTCGGAATTCTGTGGAGAAATCTTCTGCATACAGTCTGGATTTGCTGTATCCGCTCTTGTTAATGACATCTCCAACGAGAACCAGTGCCGTTTTGGTAATTCCATGTTCTGCCGCTGTCTGTGCCAATGTTTCTACCGTGCAGATATATATTTCTTCCTCCGGCCAGCTTACCTTATAAGCCAGTGCCGCAGTGGTATCCTTTGAATAGCCACCCTTTATCAGTCGCTCAGATAACTTCTCCAACATTCCGGTGCTTAAATAGATTGCCATGGAACACTGATGGGCAGCAAATGCCTCAATGCTTTCTTTCTCCGGAACCGCCGTCCGTCCCTCCATTCTGGTAATGATAAGGGACTGGGAAATATCCGGCAGGGTATACTCCAGATTCATGGCTGCCGCTGCTCCAAAGCAGGCACTTACTCCCGGCGTAGAATCATAGGCTAGCTTTCTTGCATCCAGCTCCTGCATCTGCTCCTGAACCGCTCCATATATGCTTGGTTCTCCGGTATGCAGCCGCACCACATCTTTTCCTTCCTGCTCTGCCTCCACCATAACTGCAAGGACTTCTTCCAATGTCATCACTGCACTGTTATATACCTGACAATCTGCTTTGGCATAGTCTAAAAGCTTGGGATTTACCAGTGAACCGGCATAGATAATCACATCCGCTTTCTCCAAAAGATGCATTCCTCTTACGGTAATCAAATCCGGTGCTCCGCACCCTGCTCCAACAAAATGAATCATTCCTTTTCCTCCAACAGTTCTTTTAATAATGCCTCTGCTCCCGGCGTTACACCTAAAAGTCCGATATCATTACTATAAACCATACATTCTATTTCCAGTCCACCCCCGGCACGATGCTTAAGATGGTCTTCCATTTTTTCCATGACATATTCCATGGCAGGTTCTAAAAATCCGGCTTTCCAAATCCGGTCTACCGCATCCTCTGTACCAATGCAGTCTAATATTTCCCGAAGCAGTGTCACTTCTGCGCCCGCCCGGATTGCTGCCGCCGCCAGAAGCTCCATCCGGCAGTCTGCCTCTTTGGAATGGGTGTTCATAATGCCGCCCGCCAGCTTGACCAGCTTGCCGATGTGCCCCACCAATATGACCTTTGAAAATCCGCTGCTGACTGCAAAATCGAAGGCTTCCCCGATATAATTGGAACACTGTACCGGCGTCATGGAGGCAAATTCCGGTCGATCCTTTAAAAATTCCATGCCGTAATTGCCCGGTGTCAGTAAAAGTGCATCTGATTCTGAATTGAAATCCGCATATCGTAAGCTGGCCAAAAAGTATCATCCGGATATGAATCCGGGGGACAA
>ERZ779671.340-NODE-340-length-24869-cov-3.523535_pt1 | contig 24869 bp, 39 predicted proteins | sample MGYA00511074_ERZ779671 | MGnify/ENA primary metagenome ERZ779671 (study PRJEB29588, sample SAMEA2158454) | human gut metagenome | biome: human gut; feature: human-associated habitat; material: faeces | place: Denmark | collected 2008/2010 ... | reverse complement strand
ATAACCAGCGCCGGGCTGTGCCTGCCGCTCTCAGCGGTATCGCATACGGCAATCACGGTGTCTGGGTCTTTATCGGAGGGGAGTTCAAAATAGTAGTTCAGCTCGTCCTTGTTGAACAGCAGACCCTTCGCCTCAAAGGGCTGTTGCTGGAACTCGCTTTCAAACTGCTCTGCGCTCAGAAGCTCCCGTTGCTCTCGGAAGTAGGCGGTGGTGAAAACCTTTTTGCCCTCCCGCTCGTATTCATAATTGCTCTCGTCCGTCACGAGATCGAGCGCGGGTATCTCAATCGCTCTCCAAGCCCAGCCCTCCCGCTGAGCGTGTTCCTGCACACGACCGATAGGGTCATACAGGGAATAGCGAGTGCCAGTAAAGACCATCGGCGTACCTTCAATGGCACGACCCATAATATCACCAGAGATCACTTCCCACTTGTCATCAAGCCGCTGGCGGTTCTTCGCTTCCTCACGACCCTCTACGCAGTCATCGAGGTAGAGGACATTGGTGGCTTCGGACAAGCCCACCTGTCGAGCGTCAATGGAACGACACATGATGGTGGGGAAACGGGACTTGCTTTTCAGGTTCACCGTCTTCGTGTCGGCGTTGGTCTGCACCAGCCGTGCGTCCGGGAATACATCGTAGAACAGATATTCATTTGGAACGGTCAGGTATTCCAGACAGCCGTTGTAGAAGCTCTTTACAAGGTCATCGCCTGTCCCTTCCATCAGGGTAGAGCGATCGGGGAACTTGCCGGAAATCATATTCACGAAATTGATGCCTGTTTGTGACTTACCCGCTCGTTTCGGCATGGAGATCGTCAAAAGGCGCAACTTCCCGTCCAGAACATCTTGAAACCCCTGCACCATCGGCCTGAGATAGTGCTTACGGGGGGCATAGAACCGCTTTTCCGGCTTGCGGTCGAGTTCGATGTAGGTCATGAAGGAGTCAAAATCATGGGGTGCTTCAAAGAGAAGACATCGCCGCCACTGTTCATAGAATTTCGCTCCACCTCCACGGACTACCTGATCCGCGGAAAGCGCCAGCAGCTCCTTGTTCACCTTATGTGCCGCCGAGAAATCTTCGGTTTCCCACTCCCGGCACAGAGAAAAGAGGTCGCTGTACGCTCCGTTATCTCCCGGTCTGCGGTCGATCACGGCTCGGATAGAGCCGGAGAGTTTTTCATAATTCATGTGCATTTCCTTTCCAACAAAGAAACGAGCTACCCGTGTATTTCTACACAGATAGCCCGTCTTGGCTGTTACTCCTGCCCTTGCAGAAGCCGATTATAAAATTTTAGGAATGATAAACGCCAACACCAAAAGGATGAATATCACTTCAATCACAAAACCAATAAACTTGAAAAAATATTTCATTGGGCTATCATCTCACAATCTGACCACGATCCCGCGCTAAGACATTCCCCAATAAAGGTAATCGTATCTCCAACTTTGACTGTCTTTAGATTTTCCTCTTGCTCTTTCTCGAACTCAGCATAGAAAACAACAATAGTGTTATCAACTTTAGTTTCAAGAGTCAGGGTTGCTCCACCAGTAAGATTAAATAGGCCGTCGTTCGTCATCCCATCAATCTTGGCTGTAATTTGATAACGATTATGCTTATACATATCATCCGCTACCAGCTCGTTATCTTTATAGGCTCTATAAATCTCATCGAAGGTGGCCGTACCCACTTCGTTCGTTAGAGGCTCTGGTGTAGGAGTAACTTCGATTTTGGAATCGCTATCCCCCGTTGGGCCATCGTCTTGCCCGAAGATGGCGATTATCGAACTAATTGCGATAATAATTACGACAATCCAAAGCCAACGCCTTTTCTTCTTTGTCTTCATTCATCACCAGCTCCTTTCAAAATCGGCTCGTGAACGCCCTTGACCCAATTCATGTTCCCGTATTTATACATACCTTCGTACAGAGGACGATTGCCGAGAATACTCTTGATGGTGGACACCTGAAACCGCTTGCCAGAACGGGTCTGATATCCCGCCTTTTCCAGCAGCTCCGTGATACCCAGCATAGAAACGCCGTCCTCGTGCTTCTCGAAGATAAACTTCACGATAGGAGCTTCCTGCTCGTCAATGGTGAGAACACCATCAACTACTTTATAACCGTAGGGACGGCGACCACCGCTGTACCCACCGCAGGATGCCTTGATGGAACGCCCCTTGCCGGTTCGCAGAGCGATGTTCTTTCTCTCCTGCTCTGCCACAAATTGAAGCAGCGCACGGTAGATGTTGGCAAACTCGCTGCCCTCTGTGAAACTCTCCTGCGTACTCAGAAGTTTGATGTTCTTCTTTTCCAGCACATACAGGTAGTAGAAGTACAGCTTGGTATCACGAGCCACACGGTCATTCTTGAATACGATCACCGCTTCATAGGGAGGATTGGTCACATCATCGCCGTACAGAATGGAGTTCAAGCCGGGACGGTCATCTTTCGTACCGCTGATTTCATCGACCTTCCAATCTACGATGTTATAGCCGTTGTCGTTAGCGTAAAGAAGAATGGCCTGCTTCTGAACCTCGATACCGTATTTGTCATCATCGGCCTGTCGTTCGGTAGAGACTCGGATATAGCCGATTGCGTTTTTGAATGTCATCATAAGATCACCTCTTGCATATAAGATAGCATAGGTAAATGTAATTGTCAATAGGTAAGTGTAAATAAGCCTTTTTATTTTTTGCAGATATTTTTCAGCTCACCCCGCCCTCTCTGCCGCTGGCATATCCCCCCGCCCCCGTCACCCATTCACGCCGCCCAGATCAGGCCGAAAAGCGCAAAAATAACCGCCCCGGAATAGCACCGGGGCGGCGTTCACTTATTCAATTTCAGTATTTCAATCAGGATTTGAACCGGCAACAAAAGCAGCAGAAGAATTAAATACACGCTTTCACCGCCTTTCAACCCACGCACACCCAAACAAAAGCGGGGTTGTATTTCCGGCCTTTATATGGCTTTACCGTGATATTACAAAAGCAATTTGCAACCCCTTGCGCCCATGTTTCATAACATATAAACGCTTGTACTGTGTCAGGGGATACAAGATAGCAGCTTGCGCCGCCGTGCTTTTTCATTGCGTATACCATGTTTTACACCCCCGTTAAAATACCGTATCAACAACGGTTAGAATTGTTACCCACAGATCAATATATTGAGTGCTATACCCGGAATAATCGCCCCTGTCAAATTCTGTTTTGCCCGTGATAACATAACCAACTTGTTTTACACTTCCGTCTGACAGATCAGCGAACATTTCCGACTTGTTTTTAATGGCATTTTTGGAAATGTTGATAAAGTGCTTTTCTTCCACCCGTTCCCGGTAAATTTCAAGCGCATTTTCCACGCTATCCGCATTTATGCGCATATCCGAAACAATACCGCCGTCAATGTACCACTTTTTATTGTTGTATTCTTTCATTGTTGCCGTTGTTTTGAAAATGTAATTCATAATTAAACCCCCATTCTGATACATTCATCAAGCGGGATTTTGTACCCGTCAACCCTAAAAAATGCGCTATCTTTCCCGTTTACGGGGTAGTAGATTTTACAACGGTGGAAACGCTGCGCCGCTTTCCCGCCATACCAACAACCCGACACGCAATAAACATGATCGTTAATGCCGTGTTCAATACCTTTGATTTCAAGGCCATTCAAGCCGCTATAATAAGCAATGCTTTCCCGGCTTTCGCAATATTCCCGTTTATTCATAATTGCAAACCCCCTTTATAAAATCCCTTGCAAGGCTTTTCAGGCTTTCCCGCTGTTGTTCATAGGAAAGGCTATAATCATAGCGGATTTTTTCGGCTTGCGTTTCGTACCGTTCCCGCAATTCATAGGACGGGCGAATATTTCCGAATGGGGCATAACCTGTTACAATAGCAACCCCGCCGCCCATATCGTAAATATCAGCTGCCCACCCCTCACGGCGTACCGTGTACGCAACGGGGATTTCATAATTCAAAAGGTTTTGTAAACCACAAAAGGGAACGCAAATAATTTTATTGTAATTCGCCCGGATTTCCTTTTGTGTTGTCTTGAATTTCATTTATTACACCCCTTTCAATAATTCACACTGTTAGCGGAATGGCGGTAATACATAGCTTTCAAACTTTCGGCGGGGGTCATATCCGCCGCTTTCGGCTTTTCCGTTTCTACCGGCTGCATATCCCACCACGATTTCCCGCCGCCGTTCATATCATAGAATGAAAGAAAACTATTTACATGGCGCATTGTAGTAGCGGAATAACCGCCCCACATACGAACGAACCGCTCCGCCGCCGTGATACGACAAACAAAAGTATTATAGGACTGTAAAACTTTTTCGCCGTTTTCCGTTTCAATGATTTTCGCCTTTCCGTAAAAACTTTTTGCCCGATCAGAACCGCAAACGGGTAAATCAAAAATCTTTTTCATAACATAAGCCCCTTTCAAAATTCAATTTGCATTTACTGCCATTCGGTAAATACAAGATAGCATATTTGCATTTACTTGTCAAGCGTAAATATAAAAGAAAATCAAGATTTTTTGCAAATGCGGTAGCTATACAATATAAAGGGCTGAAAATGTTACCGCTTTCAGATCAGGCCGGAACCCCGGCAGCGCCCACGCCGCCCCGGTGGAACCCGCCGGCGATCAGATGGGAAAAGAGAAAAGCCGCCGACCCCCGTGGGAGATCGGCAGCTCTGTCAAAGTCGCAGACCCTCGCCGGAAAGTCGCAAAGTCGTTCGGGCGAAAGTCGCAAAAGTCGTGGGAAAGTCGTAAAGTCGCTCGGCATAGTCGTAAAGTCGCTCGGCATAGTCGTAAGCCATAGTCGCAAAAGTCGTGAAAGTCGCTCAGTCCTCCGAGTCATAGTCGCCGGACGCACTCACTACATCTTCGAGGTACTTCTTCTCCAAGTCCTCGGCAGGAACCTGATCTCCGAGCTGCTGGTTGGGTGTCAACACGACCTCCTGCTTGTCCGCATAGCCCATGTTGTTCTTCATCAGGAAGATACCGGCAACGGGGTTGATCTTTCCATTCTGCATATAGTTTTCCATCTGTGCGTTCAAAAAATAATACGCTTTTTTTAGTGTGGTACGACTTTCGGTGGGGATATAGGCGCTATCCACCCCATTACACCAACACCACAGAGTCTTTCTGTCTACACCAAAAGCCAAAGCCATACCAGCAACGCTCGGCTTCATATCGTCCTCAGCACAAATCTGGAAATACTGTCCGATACGCGCCTTGACCTGTTCAGGCTCCTTCATGTCAACATCAGGCCAATCCCACATTCTCAAATCATGGGTCAGATACTTCCGATTGTCTCCCGGTTGAAGCTGTGCCGTACTGTCAGGTCTCTTATTCCCGCCAGTACCTTTCGGTCTGCCACGACCACGTTTTTCCACAATTTCATCTGCCATAGTCGTTTTCTCCTTTCAAAGTCGCCAAGGTGATAAAGGTGAGTAATCGGGTGCATTTCCCTATAACTATTTCTATATACGCGCGTATAAGAGAGAGTTATAGGCATTTATGCCCGATTACTCACCTAACTCACCTAAAATACGAAAAACAATTTTTCAAAACACGCCAATTTGAAAAAAGTCTTTGCAAAAACACTCACCTTTATCACCTTTATCACCTAACGGCGGCGTCCAATGTATTCATCAATGCTAATCCGCAATGCGTCTGCAAGCAGCTCGATAGTATCAATTCGCCCATTTCGCGCCGTGCCACGTTCCAGTGCGTAGATCGTGGTTGTGGGCACACCAGAAATCCGCGACAGTTGTGCTGCTGACAACTTAGCCCGATTACGTGCTTTACGCATACTCTCGCCCTTTGTCATTACCATTTTGTGCTTCCTCCTTTCGGAACAGGATGAATATCTTTGCATACACGTTTTCTTGTGTCGGCATCATCCAGCTTGCAATCTCCCATGATTTCGTTTACGGCATCATGCAGAACGGACAGTCTTCGTGCATCTTCTTCGACGGAAATAGACTTGATGTACTCAACAATCAGCTTCGCGTCATTAAGTGTCCAATGCGGGATTCGTCCATTGCCAAACAGCCGCCTCCCAATGGCATTAACCGTTGCCGGTGAAAGCCCAAGCTCGTAAGCGATTTCCGAGTTTGTATAAATAACTTCGCCTTTTGCGTTAATCATTTTCTTTCCTTTCTCCGTAGCTGCAAAAGTCATCAGGTGCAAAGTTGTAGCCGATAGGCCGGTCTTCTACCGGGTGTTTCAAGCGGAAACAGAACTTGTTCGGGGCAAGCATGGTACTCACTCTGTAATACTTGCAGTCCTTGCACCGCACCACCGGCGCAACGTCGGCGGAATGGAAATCCGCAATAATGTGCTTGAATGATGTGCGCTCGTTCAACTGTGCCATATACCTCGAACTGCACGGGCTATTGCTCGGAGTCTCAAGGTACCTATCCCTTGCAAGTTCCTCAAGTTGCGCAATTTCCTCGTACAATGCGCTCTTGTCTATGTACTCAGCCATTGCTGTCACCGTCCTTTCGTTCTCCGTAGGAGCAGAAATCGTTGTCCTCAGTCCAGTTAAATGACAGTCTCATAGGGCAAGGCGGCTTGTTATGGTACTTACACTCCCGGCACCTAATCACAGGAACGGCGTCCACAGTCTGCATATCCTCCAGAACCGAAATGCAGGTTTCTACTCCACGTCTATCCCCTTCATCTTCTTTTGACGAAAGTTGCGGAATCCATTTTTTGTAGATTTCCAGCAGCTTGTCGGCATCAATCAGCCTTGCCATCGTCACACCTCCTGTTCCATGCCTCGGCTGCTTCTTTATCCTATGATTATCAGCTGTTAGATTGGGGCATTCTATGTATGTTCTGTTGTTTGTTCGCCATACAAATGGCTTGCTTCCGTAAAACGGGCATGGTTTGAACTCAATTTCAGCCATTGCTCACACCCCAGCGTCCTGCATCGCCTGCTGCATAAAGCCCAGCTGTTGTCGCAGGTCGGCAATCGTGCGTTCCTGCCGCGCCATCTCTGCGGAAAACGCAAGGCACTTGCGACGTTCGCCGCATAGCATGGTTTCTGCTTTTTCCCGCAGCTCATGCTCCTGTTTGGCGTAGTCTACCAGCCGCTGCACCGCATACCGAGCTGCCGGTGAAAAGTCAGTACAGGAGCGCGGCCGATTCAGAATCGCTTGCACATTTTTGATTTCTTCCGCGTCGTGCCCTAAAGTAAACTCTTGTGTGTAGTTTCCCCATTTTTCGTTACCCATGGTACCTTTCCTTCCTTTCAAAGTTGTGGAGGGAGATCATCTTTTCACGGGTGAGTTTGTCAACCACCCGACCGATCTCCGAGTAGCCGCAGACCGCCGCCAGCCGTTCGAGGTTGCCCTTGGTCTGTGCCGTGACTACGATGGAAATACGGCGAAGGTTCTTTTTCTCAGTCTTCATCGCTTTCCTCCTTGTAGTCAGACGGGTTCTCAACCTCCATCCTCAAAATTTCAGCGATTTTGCGCATACAAAACTCAGCCTGTTCCTTACTGGTAAAATACCCGCAGATGTTGAGCGCACCTCTCTGTTCAACACAGAGCGCAATATGCTTGCGGTTGGAGATACGGTATGCGCCTACGCTGATTTTGCCGTTGGTCAATACAAGTGCCATTATGACGCTCCTTTCAGTCTGAGATTCTTGTAAACGGGGTAGCCCTGATACACGACCTTGCCACCGTGCCACTCAGGGTGAGTCTCCATGTCGGCGTTGAACCGCTTGGCGGAACAGGCGAAGTACCCATTGGATTTGCACCAAATCTTGTAAGCGTCAAACAGGGATTTCGAGCGGGTGTTGACCCCCTCAGCCTGTTCACAGCGTTCTTCGAGGAACTGCAAGCACAGGTCGTTGTCACGCTCGTACTGGTTGACCACCTTCCGCATAGCGGGAGACATTTTCAGGCCGAAACGCTTGTACTTAAAGTACCCGGCGACCAGCCAAGCGAAAATGCCCTGCATAGCTTCCTGCGTCTGAAACTCATTTTTCAGGTTCTTGTCCTGCTCCTCTTCGGTGAAGTGGCGGTTGAACTCAATGACCCGCACACGGTCGGAAGCGAACAGGGATTTGTCGCTGACAGTGGGAAGATCGTTGCAGGAGAGCCAGAGGGTGAACTGCGGCAGGAAGGTTGTAGCAGTCTCATAGAGGTTCCGAGCCTTAATTTCTTCGCCGCCCGTGAGCTGCTTGATTGTTTCCTCGTCCAGCTTGCCATACTGGTTACTCTCTGCCATTGTGACGAACCGTTTACCTTTCAGGGAAGCCAGCATGGGGTTCGCTGCTTCGGCGTTCTTAGAGCGCTCTGCCTTGCAGATGATCGACACGGGGGACACGGAAGCATAATCACCGAGAAGGTGATGAATTGCCGAGAGCATGGTGGACTTGCCGTTGCGAGTGGTCTTGCCGTGGAGAATGAACATACATTCCTCATTTGCCACGCCCAACATAGAGTACCCCAGCGCCTTTTGTAGATAGTCAGCCTTGTCTTCGTCATTGCACGTGACCTCCGCAATAAACTTCTCCCAGCGGCGGCACCGTGCGTCCTGCAAGGTGTAGTTGAAGTTGGTCTGCATGGTCAGAAAGTCGTGCCAGTCATGCTCCCGGAACTCCATCTTTTCGAGGTCGAAAGTGCCGTTCTTGCAGTTGATAAGGTAGGGATTTGCGTCAAACTCCGCCGAAGCGATGGGAAGCACACTAGCAGCGTCCTTCATCAGCCGGTCACGGAAGCGCCGGTCGCCCATCTTCACGATGAACTTCATGTACTCGGTGCGGCGTTCTTCGTTGGCGATCTCGCCACAGTAGAGAGCCATCAGGCGGCAGAACTCCTTGATCTTTTCCGCTACCAGCAGAGAACCCGTGTCTTTGCGCCATGCACCATCTTTGTAAGTAAACCAGCTTTTCGCTTCGGGGCAGTAGCGGGTATCATTCTTGTAACATTCAGAGAACAGCTCCGCCATGCCAGACTCGTCCCACGAATACCCCGTTCCGCTGATCGGGTGGCTATGCTCAGGCTGCGCTTCCTTAATCTGAAACATCACTCTGGACTGAGCTTCGTCCATGATGTAGCGACCGTTGGAGAGCTGGAAAAGCTCCTGTTCTTCGGGGACGGTTGTGATTTCATCAGCCATATTCTCACTTCCTTTTCTTAATCGCTCTTACCAGCGCTACAGCGAGGCAAGCCTGCGAGTCGGCGTCCCACCATGCGCATTTCTCGCCAGAACATAGCAAGGCTTGATCTTCGCTCGGATTGAGCGGACAATATTTGTCAAGCGCGTTTTCCATGCTTACCTCCAATAATTAAAGCGGTCAAAGATATCGAGATTATGTATTTTCTTCCGCTGATTATTTTCGATTTCCTTACGGCGCAAGTAGTCTGCGTGTTCTTTTTGATATCGTTCGCACTTGGCGTGACAACCCGGATGCCTGTCCGGGCATTTGTAACAGCATTGGATACCAGTAGTCATCTTTTATACCTCGTCACTGAATTTACAATTAGTTCGACCTCGGACTGCGGGAGAGGGGGCTTGCAGGCTTGGGAGTTGGCGTACAACAGCTCTTTGTAAATCTCTGCTTTGGTGTAACCTTGATTATGAAGCTGACCCGCCAGAGAAGTCAGGCTGAGGTTCCGACTTCCCGGTGTGATAGGCGGGTATTCAGGCTTCAAATGCAGCTTACCGTTTTCAGGGCGGCGATAGACGGGAGAATAGATACGCTGAGGGGTGACCGTACCTGAGCTACTTTCCTTCGGTGTGTCGGGAAAATACTTCTCGACCACATAGTCAATCGCTGACTGGTTTTCAACGATCTCGGAGAAGATCAAAACCTTGCCGGTCATGATAAAGTACCGATTGCTCTTGTAAATCTCCACGGCGGCACGGTTGTTCTTACCCTTGAAGGGCAACTCGCCACGAACGAGAATGTGAACTCCTCTCCCACTTCTGGACTTTTCCGTGTAGGAGCGGCAACGACCGATAATGTCAGCCGCCAGTGGGTTTAGAAACCCATCAGTAAAGCCATCATCAATGTCGATACCTACGACCCCTGTATCGTGAAATACATAGCCAAGACCGTCATAGTAGCCGTGCTGAACATTGTGTTCAGCGTCAATGTAATTTGACCATGTATCAGGATTAGAGGAAGAAGCAGCCTTTCTGACGGTGGCCTGCATGGGAACTTTCGACCCGTTCCACACATTGACCCATGCCTTTTCCCCTCGAAGTTCAGCGGGTATATTCTCATACATTGTTGACACCTCAGCTTTCATACGGGCTGGGCAAAGACCAGTCCCATCTATCACCGCCACGGTAGGCGTTGCGGAAGTGGTTTCTCTCGCCATCGCCAGAGAACCATAAGTAATCCGCAGGGAGGACACGACCAACCTCAACCTGACCTTCTCTCTCTGCATACCAGCGGGATAACACATCTATACAGAGAGTAATCAAATCGTCATCGATCGAATTTTTCGCATTGTACCCTACGAATTGTTTGGGTGCAGTCACGACCGTTATAATATCGCCGTAGCCATGATCGACACGGTTGAGCACACACCACACACAAGCAGCTTTCTCAGCGTCAGAGTTGACCCCTCTGGCTTCTCCCCATAGCATTTTCGCCAGTACAATCACTTCCTCGTCTGTCCACGGCTGAGGTGTCACCTCCGGCTCTGGCTCCGGGGTGACTACCTCTACCACCTCGACAACGGGAGAAGGTTCTTCAACCTCAACCGTGGGCATTTTCCAACAGAGAACGGTGATAATGATGACGAACCACAGGGAGATTGTAATTGTTAGCTCTCGCAAGGGGTCTTAGCCTTGCTGGACTTGGGCTTTGTCGAGGTTCCAGCAAAATAGAACTTGTCATCTACGCAGATAGGGAAATCGGGAAAGAGCTTGCTGGCAGTCTGCACCCCACGGGAAAAAATCGGCTCTGCCGCCGCCAGCGACATTTCATCTTTCACGAAGTCTTTTCCAGCAGCCATGATATACGGCACTTTACCGTCAATGCTTTTCAGTTTCATCGGGTTCTTTCCTTTCTTTGTTCCATGCTTCAACATCAACGCCGATACGCTTCAACATTTCTTTACAGAGCCATGTGTAATCGTCCGGCATTTGATAATACTGAATAAGGCGGTCATGCTCGGCGGAGAAAGCGTCATAGAATTCCCGCAGGCGCTTCTTGCCGAAACCAAGGTGAACATGGAGGGTGTAAAGCACCATAGCGTCAATGTCATCGGCGTACCGCCTGTCGGCTTCCACGACCTGACGATTGATTTCCATCTCCATCGCTTTCTTCTCGGCGGCATTTAAGACCGCACCAAACACCTTGCCGCCAGCTTTCTTAACCCTCATGCCTCAATGTCCTCGAAGAAGACGGGGTAGGTCTGTTTCAGCAGGGTCAGGAGCATATTGGCAACGACCCGCATATCGGGGTGAGCCGCAGCAGCACACCGCAGTTTTAGGAAATGACGCCATTCTCTGATATCTGCGGTCATGACCACCTCAGTCTTCAAGCTGTTCGGAAGGACAGATCGAGCTTCCTGTGGGGTGCAACCCTCGTTCAGCAGATCAAAGTAGGCAACTTCCGCTTGCTTACACGTTCGTTGCCAAATCCGGTATGTAGAATCTTCTTTATCAAACGTAGAGGGGCGAATAACGGTGATTTCACTGCCGAAGCCCTCCTTGCCGTAATTGCAGTACCGAGTAGACTCCTGACAGAACGCCGCCAGACGATGGCGGACGATCTCATGGCTCACGCCCCGATCGCAGATGAAGCGGACAGTGAGAGAGCCATGCTCAATGACAGCTTCGTGACCCCGCTTGATAATGCCCCGGACGAACTTTTCTGCGCTGCCGTCTGTGATCTTGTCCTCGGACTTATAGCAAGTGCGCCCTGCGGCTTCGATGGTGGTCAGGAGGGTCTTATAATCAGGCGCGTTGATAAGCTCCACAGAAGGTTCAATGATTTTCATACTCTTGCTCCTTTTCTTCGAGCTTTTTTAACCACTTGGTTTTAATGATGTTTTCCAAGTAATCAGCGTTGTATTTCGGATTTGAGGAAATTACAGAGAATGGTCTTCCAAGCTCCATCTCTCTTATCCGCTCAGTCTCACGCATTTTCTCGAGCATGTACTGGAAATGGCCGGGATAATACTTATACAGATAAGCGTAGTTGAGATATGAGGAAATGGGGCAGTACATACAACCGCAACGCTTATTGGTTTCATAGAAGTGGTTGAAAATCGGCTGTGTCTTCGCCCATTCCCAAATCCCGTCCTCGGTGATACCGTTTTCAGCGAGAGGGTATCTTTCCAACTTCTGAGCGGTAAGGCGCTTGTTAAAACGGCGTTCTTCGTCCGCACAGTAGCCGATGTAATGCACAACATAAAACCCGATGGAGTTCAACCACTCTGAGAGCTGCCGCTTTGCGTCCAACTTGTAGGCGCTGTTGCACCACCTCGCAGTCCGTGTCGGAAAACCGTAGTAGCGTCCCGTTTTCGGGCTTATGTTGTAGAACCATTCCTCCCATGTCTTTCGAGGTTTAATCCGTACAAAGCGGATACCGAACCTCTTGCACTCGGACTCCATATAATCAATTACATCGTGGATAAACGGGTAATCAATTTCGAGTTCAAAGTGAACCACTCCGTCCAGCGGGTAGCGGTCGAGATTGTGAAGAATGTAATTCAGCATATACAGGCTGTCTTTGCCGCCAGAAACACTCGCCCAATACGAGGGGCGTAAAGCAATCTCACCGCTCATACTCAGACACCCGCAACATGGCTTGCCAGCATATCGGCTTGGTGTGTCCACAGCACATTCGGGTACTGGCTGACCGCTCTGGTGTAGTCATTCCACTCAGACTTGTCGGTGAAAGCACCCATGTGATAGCGGATACACATGATTTCTTCATCAGTCAGTGTGTAGAACTGAGAGAGAAGCATGACGGACTTATCGCCGTGACCTTTCAGAAGGGTGTCGGGGTTGTACTCCCACGCCTGTTCGTCATAGATTGGTGTGCGCCCACCATTAAATTCTTCAATGTGACCTGTTACCGGGTGGCGGTACTGGTCGATCTTACACAGGTCATGGAACATACCCACGATGAAGGGAGAACGAGCCTTGCGCCAGATCAGGTGATTATCCTGAGTCAGCGTCAGGAGGAACTTTGTGACCGCATAGGAGTGTTCAAAAAGACCACCCTCGTAATTGCCGTGGTACTTGGTGGAAGCAGGGGCGGTAAAAAAGCCGTAGGCCATCAGGTACTCCATCATGTCATCAGAAACAACAGAGGTTCCGTCAGGCAGCTTCATGAAGTTCAGAAAATCAGTCACTTCGGACTTTGAGAAGCAGTCAGGCATTTTCGTACTCCTTTCTGTGAATACTCTTTTCGCTGTCGAACCCGTCAGGGTAACGAGCCAGCAGCTTATCGACATTGTGCTGTGCCACATATTCGAGGGTCACGCCCAATCCAGTCGCCAACTGTGCGACATACCAGAGAACATCTCCCAGCTCGTCAACCATTTTCATCGGGTCAAAGTCATGACCCTGAAACTCGGTCTTTTTCAGAAGGTCAATACACTCTCCGGCTTCGCCGTTCAGACCGTAACAGCCGTTGCGAACTTTATCCCATGAAGTCAGGTCACCGGAAGTGCGCTCGGCGGCTTTCTGATAATCATTCAACGTCATCGTCAGCGACCTCCTTCTCCAACTCTGCATACAACATCGTGTGAGCGTGGACGGACTCAGACTGGCCGATAGGCCGCAGAACGGTTCTCTTTTTCAGAGTCCACCCGTCACGCAGAGCCGCATTTACTTCATTATCGAAGTAGGTGTTATTGTCCAGACGGTTCCAAATGGTTTTAATCTGCAACATCTTTCGCAACCTCCATTTCCAGCACAGTCATAATGGCGTAGTTGGCGAGGTCAATCAGAGTGTCTCGGATAGACTCGTCATTGACCTTCTGCCCACCGCCACGGGAAAGGGTCTTAAAGCGGCTGAACTTATCTCCCAACCGGATACGGGCCATCGCCATTCCTTCTTCTACAAAGGTCTGGTGGAAGCTGTCGCCGTAGTCATGGTTCTTGCGCTCGTAAAGATCGTTGATCTCCTTGCAGATTTCAGCGTGGTGCTGAACCTTGGAGAGCGAACAAATATAGGCTTCTGCCATTGTAGCTTATCCTCACTTTCAACATAGTTTTCAGCACACCATTGGCGAGGGAGAGTGTTTTATTTTAGCCCTCCCTCGCGCCCGGTATCAGCCAAGGAGAGCCGTCAAATCCATCGGAGTTTTGAGAGTGGCCTTAGAAGCCGCAGGAGCGGGTTTTAACAGCAGGGGCAGCAACCGTATTGCTAGAGCCGTCCCAGCCCTCAGAGGGTCGTTTATCCGTCAAATGGACGAAGGTAATGCTCTGTCCGGGCTTCCTCTTATTCTCCTGAACATCATGTTCCACATCGCACTCGATGAAGTGACCAATCAGGTCGGTGTGGTCGATCTCGGTCAGGTCGAAATTGTTGAGGGCGGTCTTGGCGAAGTAGCTGAAAGCGTTGTATGCACCCTCGTTGGGAGAGCCATCGGATTTCAGCAGAGAGAAGCGCTCGATGTGCTTACTGCCGGTCTGCGTCTGCATATAAACTTCCAGCTTGCCGAAGTCTTCCTTGTACTTCACATCGGTAATCTGAAAGACATGAGTACCTTCGGGAATGAGGGTGAAACCCTCGGTGAGTCCGATTTTAGCCATTGTTTTTGTCCTCCTTCATGGTGTAAAAATTGAGCTGTTCTGTGTACTCGCAGGGGAAGATGATACCAACCAACTGGTCTTCGTCATCGGGGTACTTGGCGTACTGCTTGACCAGAAGGGCTTTCGGTACGCTCTTGTCGCTTTCCAGATCGTAAGCGTACAAGATTTCGCAAAAGTCAGACTTCTCGATCAGCGACCAGTCATCGTTGGTGATGGGAAGGGTCATGGTGCTGTCCTGTGTGGCGAAGATACGAACACAATCCTTAATTGCGCCGTCCGGCTCAGGCATGATTGCCTTAACCAGCTCGGCATACTCGGTGCAACCGACCTGAGAGATCAGGCGACCAATGCCGTCAGGCATTTTCTCGTTGCTGTACCCGGTCACGCTGCGGATACCATCGGGAATGAGCATGAGTACGGACGGAGAAGCAAGCCAGCGTTCGTCCATGTACTCGTAGATAGCGCCACCATCAGGGGCGAGGGACTTCACGAACTTGGAAAACTTCATATGTCAATGCTCCTTAATGATTTTTGGGGAAATGCGGTAGCTGTCTTCGGTGGTCGTGTACTTCGCCAGAATACCGTCCGCTTTCATAGCGTCCTTGTCGATCTTCGTGGTGGAAGTACGGCTGACTTCCCAATTATAGGCAGAACCGGCGATAGACACCTTCTTGTCACCGTCACGGAACTGAGCGATTGCGGCTTTCTTAATCATGTCGGTCAAGACCTTGTACCGCTTCTCGTCCTCAGCCACCTCAGCGGCGTGAGCGTCCAGTTTGGCTTTCAGGTCTTCGGCTTCCTTGACCAGCGCCGCCATGTCCGTTTCAGGAGACAGATTATTGGTGCGGAGGGCTTTCAGGATTTCAGCGTCCTTCTTCTCGTCATACTCCGGGGAAATGCCGCTTTCCACATGGTCTTTCCACCATTTCAGAGCCGGTCTGACATACTTCTTCTCGAAGTCAGGATACCGCTCGGACACCTTAAAGGGGCGGGTGATGGTATTCTCACCGCTGCACACGAACTTTTCAGGGTCATCGTAGTCCTTGGGTTCAAGGAAGGAAGCGACCATGATAACCTCGTCCACGCCGAGAAGGTAAGCGTACAACGCCGCCTGCAAAGCGTAATACTCAGGAATATCGTCCTTCCAGTCCTCGACACGCTTGGAAGTCTTCATTTCAAGGACGGTGGTAGGCTTCCCTTCCTTATCCACCAGAAGGTAGTCCCAGCTACCACCAAGGACTTTCTGATCGGGGAAGAAATCGCCCCATGTACGCTGGAAATAGTTCTCTCCAAACACATCGGTTGGGGTAATAAGGTTGCCCATCATGTAGGCTTCCTTCATGTACTGAGCCTGCTTCGGCTCAATAGTTTTACCGGCAACGGTATAGATCGTATCTTCAAAAGGTTTCTCATAGGTACGAGTGACGGCGCACCATACCTCAAACGGGGTTGTCCATGCGTTCAGCCCCATAACTGCGGCGAAACGAGTACCTGTCAACTTTTTAGGCCGCTTCGGGGGAACAATCTGAATGCGATTTCCGTCAAGCCATTCCATACTTTAGCCCTCCTTCGCCGCTTTCGTTTCGTAGCCAGCCAGCATATTGTTCACGCCCTCGATCAGAGCGTCACACTTGTCGGCTTCGATCTTGGAAAAGCCCTCGGTCTTCATGGCGACGGTCTGCACGAACTGTTCCTGCTCTGCGTCAATATCCATGAGCTTTTTCAGAAGACTTTTCAGCGTACTGACCTGTTCCTTGGTAGCCGCACCAGCAGGAGCGCCGGTCAGTTCCTTCTTGATTTCCTGACGCTGTGCAGTGGTCACAGGGGGCTTCTTGGTGACGGCGGGAGCGGGGGCGGGAGTTGTGTCAAACTCGCCGCTGTCGATACTGTCATGCTCCACAATGTCAAGAACGAGCTGCCACAGGTAGCGGCGAATGTAGGTGATGGAGCTACCGGTCGCCTGCATTTCGTTTGTGACCTGATTGCCAGCGTTGGACACAATGGGAGCGATGGGAGTGTACGGTGCAACAAAATCAATGAAGTCCTCACGGTCATTGACATTATAGACACGAGCGGTCGCCTTGTCGCCGTACATGGACGGAACCATCATCAGACCGATTTCAAGGAAAATCTGCTCGGCCTTGGGAACAATGTCCGCCAGCTCGAAATACTTATATTCGAGCTTCATGTGCTTGCCGCTCTTGTCCACGCCAGCTTCGAGGAAGCGCACACGGGCAAGCTGCAACTTCTGGAATACATTCATGGTGGAATAATCCACCGCCGCAGTCTCAGCGGCTTTCTTGGTAGTAGCCATATTTATACCTCCAACATTTCTAATAATTTTTTCTTAATGGAATTGACTTTGCGGGTATTTCGCTTGGGCGGCTTCTCTCCGAGAAAATCTCGAACATACTTTTTCGCCTGCCGAATATACCAGTCACGGTCAACCACATCAATCGTCAGATGATTGTCGTTGTCTACGACACATTTTGCTGGGAGTCCAGCAATCTTGACGGGATTGCCAGTACCGAGGTGGATTTTGTAGAGGGTTCCGTACCGATGGTCTTCCGTGGCATATACTCGGTTGACCCTCTGTACGACCTCCATCTGACCGTCTACCTCGTGGAGAGCGTCACCATACTTACTTCCGGCCTTGGCGACCAACTGGAAGTCCAGCAGGCGATCGCAGCTCATGATGGTGTCTTCGACCGGAACACCATAGGCCAGATAATCTTTGACGGCCTTGGCAACCACGCAGGCGTTGTTGTTGATGTTGAACGCTCCTGCCGGGGCAATTCCACGAACGAGAACGCCGCCCTTGATTTTGGGGTCGCCCTCAAAGGGAACTTCAACATAATTGTTCACATCTTTCTGGCAGATGGATTTCACGGTATCTTCTTCAAGCTCGAACCCTGTGCGCTCTTGCCATTCGCCCGTGATTTCTAAGACTTTCTGGTATTCGTCTTCATCAAAGCTGACCATGATACCATCGGTGTTTAACTGAATAACCTTTAAGGTCTTGCAGTCTGTTACCAAATGATTTGCCAACTCCAACAAAAATAGCTGGCCTGAAATACATACTGATCTTCCCATGAGAGGGTCATACAGCGGGTTATAGCGGTTCAACATAGCCCCATAGGTGGTGTTCAGTACCAGCTTCAAAGCGTTCGCCGTAGCTTTATCCCCAGACCGTTTCGCCTTGACTCTGCGTTCAATGGTTGCGGCGTATACTTCCGGGGACGGGATATTCCGAGAGGTGTATCCCATAAGGGTCATGAGATGGGGATAGCACTCAGTATGAGGCGACATCGTAATTACGAATCATCCTCATTCCGCATCACCTCTTTCCAAAAATAACCTTTGTGTCTGAATCCTTTCCTGATCGCTCTGGAAATCAATCTTTGGTCAAAGCCAAATCTACTTGCTTCACCTTGTGAGTAAAAGGTTCTAATAACATTACCTTGTTCATCGCACATTGCGACTTTCATGTTGTCGCTATGCAATCCACTTCTATAAGCATGAGTAATATTCTGAGAAGGAGTTACCCACTCAAGATTTTCCACTCGATTGTCGTGTTTTACCCCGTTCTTATGATTTACCTCTCGTTTTCCATCAGTATTGGGAATGAACACGGTGGCGATCAAGCGATGAACAAGTTTCAAATTGGCCACTTTGTCTTTGTAAAGATTGACTTCTGGATACCCAAGCGAATTACAAGGTGTTTTCATAAATTGGTGTTTCCGAAAAGAGTACACCAAGCCAGAGCGAGTTACCCCGTATTCTGGAAAATCAGGCAATCTCACAATCTCGTTCATATTTCACCTTCCTCTCGGTAACACGGGATAGCCCCATGAATACCACCGTAGGCGATGGTACAAGGACAGCCGCCTACCATCAGATCGAGCTTTTCCTTGAACACCACTTCGTCAGGAATACTCTTGTCCTTCAACCGTTCAAAGAAGTCGAACACTTCCTGCGGAATATACTTGCGAAGCAGCTTCGGCGGATACTGATATTCCCGCTCGTCATAGTGTGGCTTTTGCTCTGCGTCAAGGTAAGCAGCGGTCAGCTTGGCATTGGTCATGTAAAGGGCTTTTGCAGGATACAGCCCCTTTTCACGACCCAGCGTGAGCTTACTGAACAGGTAGCCTTGACGAAGATCATCCAGCCTGTCGGTTGCGTCAACATCATGGCGGCAGTAGAACTCGACCTCTCGCTTCTCGTCCTCAGTCAGAGGGCGGTCGATGTTAAACGGAACGGTGGTTTCACGAATGTCCATTCCGAGGTGCGCTTCGATTGCTTTCAAGGACAACCCCATCTGGCAATCGTCCATCAGGTCATATTGATCGAAGAAAATCCCGCAGTCACGGAGAGGGGCGTACTCCCAGCCTTCGTGACCACCAACGATGATAAAATCGTTGACCGCCTTAATTTCCTCTGGCGTGAAACCTGAGAGAACCGCTTTCAGAATGAATTGGTCATAGTGCTTATTGTTGAACCCTGCCAACAGGGGTTCTTGGGTCATAAATTGTTCGACCGCTTCATTGTCATTCCAAATCTCGGTGTATTCTCCCGTGGCCTTGTTCTTGAAGACAAAAAGCCAATCGTAGGCAAACACCTCGCAGTCGAAAATGAAAGGTTCAAGGTTCAAGGAACTTGCACCCCGCTTTCCGGTAGGTGGTACACCGCTTCTTGTAACGCTTGACCATGCTCACGATACCGTCATCAACATAGTCATACGCTATAGGTTCACCCTTACCCTCGAAGGTGCGGGCGATACGACCAATGCTCTGAACAATCACGCCGGAGTGTTGGTGCGGTGTGGTCAAGTACAGACGGTCAAGCCGGGGAATATCTAAGCCCTCACGAGCGAGAGCATAGGTGGCGAACAAATACCGCTTCTTGCCCTGTCGCATATCTTCAATAGCCTGTTCCCGCTGCACTTTTGCCTTTTTGGAAGTCATACCACCGTCAACCATGACCGCCTGACTTCTCAGCTTGGGTGGTAAATTCTCAATCAGATACCGTAAATGGTTCACACGGTCTGAGAGAATGAGGTTGTAATGGTCGCAGTTATCAATCAGGTCGGAAATAATCAGCTTATTACGATCAGCGTTCTCGGTCAGAAAGTTAATCAGTTTGGCTTCGATTACCGTACCGTCCGTGCCGAGAAACGCCCTGTTCAGGCCAACTCCCGTAGAGCGAGGATAAACCGTGACCTTGACGATTTTATCAGCAACTGCCTCTCTCGGAATGGTATGAACCACATCGCCCAGCAAAGCGAATGTCGCTTTAATCAATCCGTCAGCCCGATCGGGGGTAGCGGTCAAGCCGTACTTGTGTCGAGCGGCTAACGAGTTCAACACTTTCGAATACATCGTGACCGAGGTTGGGGAACCGCTGACACGGTGGGCTTCATCTACGATGATCGTGTCCCATGTGTTTCGGTAGAGCGGAAGATCAAGATTGCACATTGTCTGAACGGTCGCAAAGGTGATAGCCTTACCAATCTGCACCTTACCCTCCACGATTGTTCCGGTTAGCGATGGACTCATGTATTGTTCTGCACGGTCTTTGCTTTGAGTTATCAGGTCTTTCGTGTGGCAAAGCCAAAGTGTACGCCTACCCAACGTAGTTGCAATCGCAATTCCAATCTGCGTCTTCCCACATCCGGGTGGTGCTTGTAGCATACCGAACTGAGCTTCCAGCATTTTCGATACGGCTTCTTTCTGGTAATCGTAGAGTGGAATATTAGCTCCATACCAGACCGGAGTAGGCGTTACCATGTCAAGCCGGATTGCGTCACGACCGGTTATCTGCTCTATAACGGATTTCAAGCACCCGTAGGGAAGAACCAGTGTATCACCGTCCCATTGGAACAGGTACAACTTCTCAGGAGTATTGCCTGTCCAGAAACCCATACGTTTTTTCTTGATGTAGTCAGGATTAGAAAGGATGAGCTGCTGCTTACACCACGCGATCATCTGTTCGGAAGGGTTTTCAATTCGGAGCTGGTTGCCAACAGTTACTTGCATAGACTCACCCACGCATCAAGGGAAATACATATCATGCGAATATCCCTTTCGTTGAGTTGCTTAACACCTTTCGCGGCCAAATTATTGAGTGTATAGAGCGAAATGAAGTATACATCTCCGTCTTTCAGCCTCAGCGCAAACCAGCCGGTACCGTTACCTGTAGCTTCCCACAGCGTCATTGCGGATCGCTGATTTTCTTCGATTCGGTTTAGGCGAAAAACATTATTCTCACACACCTTGCAATCGATCGGGTGGGTTTCTCGATTACGAGAGGCAAGCACATCAAACGGCTGACCTTGCGCGTTTTGAGCGAGATTATGCGCCCAAAAGCCTTTATTGGACAAATATTCACACAACGATTTTTCAAAACCGTTGCCGACTTTACGGTTGACATTCATTTAAATCACTCCTTTACAAGTGAATTAGCCATATCGTTGAGCCACACTTTGAGATCGTCTAGTGTGGACAAATTCGCTTGTTTAAATTTCTCATCCCATTCCTTCTCTGCTGACGAAAATCCGCAAGAAATATAATCCCTTTTTACGGATTTGTACCTCTTGTCAAGCTCACTCATTTCATTTAGCCACGATTCGGTCTTGTTATCTACGGCGAGGTTTTCAAACCATTTTTTGTATGGAGACAAAATGGGTTCCCGCTTTTGGATTCTCTGTTGCAAGCGTGTATATTTTAAGCGCACAGGATCAGCTTTTAATTTCTCATATTTAGCTTTGTTTCGGATGAGAATGTCTCGGCAATGGGGACAATACTTCCCGCTTGTTTTGGGGATAAATGCTTTACCACAATCCTTACACGCTATAACTCTAATATCGGTGCTTATTTTCGCTTTCGTTGCATCATCACTCCTTTACAAGTGAATATTTCCGATATATAATCGGATTGAGCATTTTCGCTTGCCGTTGATGGAACTGGTACTTCCGTCAGCGGCTTTTTCTTTGCTTCGACTCCGAAAGACCGTACAGCTTACCGAACAAGCCAAAGCACACAAGGCTAACCGCCATATGAATTGCACCAACACCCAGCGTCATTATCTCTTTTTCGATAGAACCGACTACACCCAGAAGGTAGAAAAACGAGAGAAATGCGAGTGCTCCAAAAACCTTTTTCATGAAGTGACCTTCTTCCATATGTACTTCTTGCCGTATCGCTGTTCGTACCACTTTTCAAACTCGGCTCGGTGAGCTTCGTCCTTGAAATATTCTCGAACGCGCTGAGCGACCAGTAGGCTTAATGCGCTTGCCTGAGCCTGTTTTTCGGGGACGAAAACACTCATGATACGATTTTCGCCTCGTACTCGTTCAAAATATCGAGCGAGCGACGCAGGATTTCATCTGCTTTTGGGCCAATACGAGTGCCGGACAGCGTTGCCGACATTTCAAACTTGTCCGTGAGCAGCCCCTCGTCCGACAGGCGATGAATAAGCCACGCATAGGTGAGCGTAAAGTGAGAAATCTTATCCCTAATCTGCTCTGCGTAGGAAGAACGATCTCTCATAGACAACGGGCGGGAAGTATCTGCCATCGTGCGACCTCCTTTCATGTGGATTGCAACTTTAGTTGTAAATAATCCTTGCAATCGGAGGTCGCCTATGCTACAATCAGTTTTGCGAACGACAATAGCATTGGCGATACCCCGATTATGAAGGAGCCGATTTCCTTTTGCGAGAAGGAAGTTGACCCCTCGGATTACTGTTGCCTTTATTAACTTTCGTTGTTGTAAGTTGAGTATAATCCCGTGGACGGGATTTGTCAATAGGGCGATAGTGATTTTCTGAAAAAAAAATTCCCGTTGACGGGAACGGAGGAAAACACGATGACTTTTTATGAGAGGCTGACCGAACTACGCAGAGAAAAGGGATTAACTCAGAAACAGATTATTGATGAACTCGATCTTGGTAAAAATTCCTTCGGGGATTGGAAGAAAGGGATTATCCCTGTCCGTTCTACTCAGCAACTTCTTGCCAAATATTTCGGGGTGTCAGTTGACTATCTTATGGGGAAAACTAATAACCCCATTCCTAATACGGAAACGGTAGGAACCTACATTCCGTATGAGAAACGGGGTCTGCGTCCAGTCATCGGTTTAGCTTCGGCAGGAACAGGTGTGATTGCGGAAGAAATGATTGTCGGTTGGGAAGCAGTTGAAGACGAATACGATAACGACAACTACTTTTGGCTCGAAGTATCAGGTAACAGCATGGCACCGAAGATTGATAATGGCGATAGAGTGCTTATTCAGCGGGACGCAAAAATTGAGAGCGGCTGTATTGCCGTGGCCGTAGTAGACGGTACAGAAGGGTTTTTAAAACAAGTCGAGTTCGGTGAGAACTCCACCTCGCTTCACTCGTTCAATCCGTATTATCCCGACATGGAGTTTGTAGATGCCGACCAGAAACGTTTGCACTTTATCGGCCGCGTCCGGGAAATGAAGCGGAGGTTCTGATATGCCTCAGAAGTTTAAAATCGACCTCTCCATGCTGACCCCGGAAGAACAGCAGCAGTTTCGTGATGACCCTACCACCCTGACCAAAGGTGAAGTTGATGTCGCTTTGTACCTTCGGTTCAGTTCGGAACGGCAGAAGGAACAGTCTATTGAGGGTCAGCTTCGAGACTGTATTGCGTACTGTAAGCACAAGAGCTTCCGCATTGTCGCCATTTATGTTGACCGTGCTACTACTGCCCGGAAAGATGTAGAGAAGCGAGTCCATTTCCAAGAGATGATTTCCGACAGCTCTCATCATCTCTGGAACTTCGTGGTTGTGTGGAAGCTCGACCGCTTTGCTAGAAATAGAGAAGACAGCGCCGTATTCAAAATGCGGCTGCGGAAGAATGGAGTTCGGGTCAAGTCCGCAACCGAAACAATCTCTGATAACCCCGAAGGTATCATCTTGGAGTCTGTACTTGAAGGTATTGCCGAATACTATTCCGCAGACCTCAGCCAGAAGATTACCCGTGGTCTGAGAGAGTCAGCCATGAAGGGTCATTGCGTTGGTGGTCATGTCCCGTTGGGCTACAAAATCGAAGATCATAGGCTTGTAATAAATCCAGAAACCGCCCATATCGTTCAAGAAGCATTTCAACTCTACGCCAACGGCGAGAGCGTGGCTGAGATTTGCCGTATCTTCAACGGCAAGGGTTACCGTACTGCCAAGAACTCGGAGTTTAACCGAAGCAGTTTTAAATCCATATTTAAGAATGTGCGATATATCGGAACATACATCTACAAAGACATAGAGAAGGAAAACGCCATTCCAGCCATTATCGACAAAGACCTCTTTGAAACGGTGCAACGGCGGCTTTCTTTGGCCGCTGACGCACCTGCAAGGGGTAAAGCTAAGGTAGATTACCTCCTGTCCGGAAAGCTGTTCTGCGGGCATTGTGGAGCCGCTATGCACGGGGAAAGCGGTACGAGTAAAACCGGAGCTATCCACAACTACTATACCTGTTATTCTCGGAAGCGGAGAAAGGGTTGTAATAAGAAACCATTAAAAAAAGACTTTATTGAACGTGTTGTAGCCCAAGACGCCATGGCGCTGCTCACCGATGATGTAATTGAAGAACTGGCTGACATGGCTATGTCACAGGCAGATAGGGACTTGAAAGAGAACACCCGTATTCCAGAATTGTCCGCTAGACTCACCGAGATCGAACAAGGTATCAACAACATCACCAAGGCCGTTGAAAAAGGAATTGCGTCTGACGCTCTCCTGAACCGCCTGACCGAGTTGGAGAAAGAAAAGAAAGACCTGACTTCTCAACTTCGGGAAGAAGAAAAATACATCTACCGAATTGACAGAGATCAGGTGGTATTCTGGCTGACGAAGTTCCAAGGAGGCGATATAGAGGACGAGGATTGCAGGCGGCGTATCATCGACCTTCTGGTGAACTCCGTGACAGTATGGGACGAACCTGACGGATATAAAATCACCACTGCATACAACCTCACTTCCTGCAAAACCAAGACTTTCCGGGTCAGCAACAACGCTGACTCTCCTTCTGGCGAGGGGTTCGGATTTGGGGAGCTATCGTCCACCATATTGTGCAAATCCGAACTCAATCTTCTT
>ERZ779671.332-NODE-332-length-25310-cov-2.425856_pt1 | contig 25310 bp, 22 predicted proteins | sample MGYA00511074_ERZ779671 | MGnify/ENA primary metagenome ERZ779671 (study PRJEB29588, sample SAMEA2158454) | human gut metagenome | biome: human gut; feature: human-associated habitat; material: faeces | place: Denmark | collected 2008/2010 ... | reverse complement strand
TTTCTCCAATTACTTCTTCTGTATCTACTTCTTTTGCTTTATTAACTAATTCGTTAATTTTACATTTTAAATCTTCTCTTAATTCAGATCCTTTCTTTGGTGCGAATAAAAGCGCTAGTCCTGCTCCTAAACCTGCTCCCAAAATTAATTTTCCAGTTCCTTTTTTACTCATATTAATCATCCTCCTCATTTTCTTCTTTTTTTGATTTAAATATCTTACTAAAAAAGTTAACTATTAAATCAATAAATCTATCTCCTACTATAGAAAATCCATTACTGAATCTATCTATAACAGCAAATACACCATTTAACGATGATACCTTTTCATCAACACTATCAACAATCAACTTAACCTTGTCCATAGTCTTAATTAATCTATATGCAAGTATTATTAATAATATTATTAAAACTACTAGAAGTATATATATTACTATAGGTAAAAATTCATTTAGAAAATCCATTATTCATCATCCTCCTCATCGTCTTCTGAACTATACATATTATCTATTAAATTAAATAAATCTTGTTCTTTTGTTTCGGATAGAATATTGTCTTCATCTACTAATGGTTTATTATTAGTATCATCTTTATTAGTATTATCCATATCATCACTAGTTGATACATCATTATATATTATTTTTACTTCATCATCTTTATCTGCTTCTTGTTCATCTAGATTAAAAAAGATACTTTTATTTTCTTCATCTTCCTTATCATCTACTCTTTTCATTGCTCTTTTCATAACTGAATCATAATCTAACTTTTTTGTTATATTAAGATCATTCGCACTATCTAAAGCAACATCTTCTTTTTTATAGTTTTTATCAAGTACTCCATAAATAGGTGATATTATTGGAGTTGGCATAAATTTCTTATCATCTTTTGTTGTAGTTATTTTTTCTGTTGGATAAGTCCTTTTTTGATATGCTGTTGTTTCTCTTACTGATGTCTTATATGTACTTACTTTAACTTCCTTTTTTGGTTCTTCTTTTTGTACTTTTTCAAGTCTACTTACTGTTTTAGATGGTTTTTCATATATTGTATCATCTAAATCCATTGGAAAATTAAATGTACTTTCTGCTTTAAATAATTCTCTTTCTGTCACTTCTTCATTTTCTTTTTCTAATCTATTTTCTCTTTTTCTTACTATATCTTCTTTTACTGGTTCATATTTTCTTTTATTTTCTTTTTTTACTTCTTTATGAGTTTCTTCTTCGTATTCATCTTCAACGTCTTCTTCGTCATAAAAGAAATTTTTAACTTTATCAAGTAATCCCATATTTATCCTCCTATTCATCCGTAGAAGTAATTTCATCTTGCTCTATTAAACTTTCTAAAGATGAATTATCTCCATTATAAGTGTCATATTCGTTAACCCAATCTAAAAAATTACCATCTGTTGTTTTTTTAGTTTCAAATATGTTATAAGTTTCATTTTCTCCTAAATCATATTTACCACTACCTAGCATAGTTTCAATAGTATTTTTATTGTATTTTATACTAGATAAAACATAAGCCATACTTGAAATTGAATCAACTAAATCATATTTAGATACATATGCTTCTACTTTTGCATAATTAAACATCATTTCAATATAATACTTACCTTTTACTTCATTTACTTCTAAATATCCTGTTTTTGAATTATAATCTAATTTTTTTGATATGTATGCATTTTTATCTATTTTGTAATTATTTTTTGTTTTATGATAATAACTAACTATATCAACATATAAGTAATATGTATTACCATTTGAATATAGCTCTTGATTAAAATCTTTAACATTTCTAGTAGAAATATAACTTGGCAAATAATATTGATATCCAATTGCCTCTTTATTTGAATTTTTTATATTTTTATTTAATATAACATCAAGGTTTTTATCTATGTCACTATCACTTATATTTTGGATTGTGCATCCAATAGATGCAAATACACATATTAAAATTATAAATACTTTTTTTATGTTCATATCACACCTACTCTATCATGATTTATTATACCAAAAATTTAATTATTAATAAAGTTTTTTTTTAAATAATGACAAAAAAGTATCAAATGAAAAAGAAAAAAAATTAAGATGACTCTTAATTATGCTTTAATTCTACCATATTCTAGTTTTAATTTATCAGCAACTGTCACGATAAATTCACTGTTTGTTGGTTTTGCTTTATCATAATCTACACTATGACCAAATACTTCTTCCATAAGGTCTAAGTTACCTCTATTCCAACTTACTTCAATAGCGTGCCTAATTGCTCTTTCTACTCTTGAAACTGAAGTATTAAATCTACTTGCAATTTCTGGATATAACTCTTTAGTTATTCCACCTACTATATCAGGGTTATTATATAAAAGTAATATACCTTCTCTTATGTATTGGTATCCTTTTATATGTGATGGGACTCCAAGTTCATGTAATATCTTTGTAACAGATATTTTTAAATCGTAATCATAAGTTGTCATTGCTTTCTTATCTTCTGTTTGTGTTGCTTCTAATACTCTTTGTTCTAGATCTTTTAAATCAAATGGTTTAAGTAAGAAATACTTTATATTATAGGAAGATAACTTTTTAATAATCGCATCTGCATTAAATGAAGTTATTACTATTATATTAGTATTGATTTCTTCTTCTTTTAATTTATCTAGTAAATATATGCCATCTTTATTTGGCATAATTAAATCAAGTAATACTAAATCAATTTCATTAATATGATTCTTTATCATCCTAAGGCCTTCTTCACCATCGTGAGCCTCATATAGTACTTCCATTTTGCCACTACTTTTCGCATGTTCCCTTATCATGTGAATTAAACTTAAATTGTCATCTACAACCAAAAGTCTTTGCGTTTTCATATTTTTTATTTTCCTCTCTATTTTTCGTACTTTTCCATTATACAACATATTTTTTTCAAATACCAGACATTTTATTAGCTTCTTTCATCTAATTTTGTCGTATTTTGTCGATTTTTGTCGTAGGATTAACTACAAAGAAACTTTAACAAAAAAAATATCAGTTTTTTTCTGATATTTTCTTGTATTTTCTGCTTGCAATATTATTTTTTATCTTGTTTATTATCTTTTTATTGTCTTTTTTGTAGTTTTCAATCGCTGTTTCATATACTTTTAAAACCTTTAATGCAAAATATTCTGATGAAAAATCTGCAGATAATAATCTAGATTGATTTGAAAGTCTATTATATAAATCTTTATCTTCATATAATTTAGATATTGAATTAATATATTTTTCATCATCTGTAAATACAAATCCGTTAAAATCCTCAATAACACTATTTACAAAACTATCATCCTTAACTGCTACAACAGGAAGTGATGAAGATATAGCTTCAACAACTGTTAATCCTTGTGTTTCTGATTTAGATGCAGTTACAAACACATTACCTAATTGATAGTATATTGGGATATCACTTAATGGAACTTTTCCTGTAAAAATAACACTATCTGATACACCAAGACTTTTTGCTTCATCTTTTAATTTATCTATATCTGGCCCATCACCAACAATTAAAAGCTTCATATTTGAATATTTCTTAACAAGTTCTTTATGATTATTTATAATTCTATCTACACTTTTTTCTTTTGCAAGTCTAGAAACCGTCATTACAACAAAATCCTTTTTCTTTATACCTAGTTTTTTCTTTAAACTATTAATATCTTTTTGATTAAAGTTTTCTTTATAAAACTTACTTGTTTCAATTCCTGTTTGTATAATATGTATATTTTTAGTAAATTTATATTTATCTTTAAAAAGATTATATATTTTATTAGATGGTACAATTAACTCTGTTACTGTTTTATCTTCAAAAAATACAACTAAATATTTTAATAATTTTTTACATATATCATCTAATATCTTTTTATTTTTGGTTATGTAATGTGTATAATCCTCCCAATTTGTATGATACGTATGAACAAGAGGAATTGATAATTGTTCAGATACAACTCTTGCGAATATTCCAACAGTAAATTCAACATTCGAATGTATTACATCTAAATTCATTTTTTTAATCATATTAACTGCTTTAATAGGATAAACACTAGTCATTTTATAATCATAACAATTTGCGAGATTTACAGATGGTAATCTTAATATATGTCCATTATTTTCTAAAACATAATCTTTTTTATTATCACTAACTGTTATTATAAATACTTCATGTCCAAGTTTAGTAAGAGCATGTTCAAGCATTAATATACTTGTTGATACTCCATTTACTAAAGGAGGATATGATTCTGTAAATATTCCTACTCTCATTTTACTTCTTCCTCTTTTCCCCTTCTAACAAACGCTATTGAAATAGCGCCTAATATCATTGGTAAATAATATGTTGAAAGTCTCCATAAAATCATACATGCACTTATAATTGATGCATCTGAGAAACTTCTAAAAAACTCTAAGAATGCATATTCTAGTCCACCAGTACCACCTGGTATTGGTACAAACGATCCAACAAAGCAAGTATAACTTGCACAAACAATAGAATCAAGTGCATTTACAGTATTAAACTTTCCTATACTATAAAAAATAAATAAAGGTATTAAATAGTACATAGTAAGACCCATTATATTATAAAATGTTGATTTTACAAGTATAAATTTATTTTCTTTAAAATATACACTACTATTATAAAATTCATCTATTTTTTTAGTTGCTTCTTCTTTTAGGTGTTCTCTATTTTTAATAAACTTAAATCCGAATATAAAATTGAATATTTTATTAAATACTTTTGTATTAAGATTTTTCGCTCTTCCTAATGAGAATAATAAAACAAGTACAATAATATTAACTATATATCCAATTAAAACAATGTTCTTAAGTAAACTAGTTGATGGAATTATATGAAGGAAACTATTTGTTACAACTGCAAATGTTCCCATTATAATAAGCGCAAGTTGATATGTAAAAAAGTTTTGTAAAAGGGCATTACCAGAATCTGTAACTTTAATACCCTGTTTTTTTAATAAATACATTTGAAATGGTTGTCCACCTGATGAAAAAGGTGTAATCGCATTAAAAAATTGTGCTGAACACATAAGAATAAATGTGTCTTTTAACTTATAATCTTTTTTTATAGATTTTAAATATAAATGAAGTGATAATGATTGAAAAAATACATAAAGTCCCATAAGTATAAGTGCAACAAATAAAAACTTTATATCTATATTTGTAAGAGCACTCATTATATCTTTAAAATCATCTTTCATAATTAAGTACATTATAAGTACTGAAATTAATATTAATATTATTATATTAGTTTTATATTTTTTCATATTATTCTCCTATATTTTCAAATCCAGGCATATCTTTGCCAGATAAAAATTCTAAAGATGCTCCTCCACCTGTTGAAATATGATAAAAAGAATTTTTATACCCAAACTTTATAGCGGCTGATGCAGAATCTCCACCACCTATTATAACTTTCGCACTACTATTTTTTAGTGATTTTAATACTTCCTTTGTACCATACGAAAAATTATCGTATTCAAATGCACCTGCTGGACCATTTAAAAATACTGTTTTAGTTTGTTTTAAAACATTATCTATATTTTCTATTGTTTTTGAACCTATATCAAATGCTATATCATCATTATCAATTTCATTAATATTTTTTAAAACTTTATCATTACTATCTATCTTATCAGATACATATACATCTATAGGTAAAATTATTTTATTAGAGTATTTATTTAGCAAATTCTTTGAATATTCAATATTTTCTTCATCAACAAGTGATTTACCAACATTCATTCCTTTTGCTTTTAAGAATGTAAACGACATTGCCCCTACTATTATAATATTATCTACTTTTTCTATTAAATTAGATATAATACCAATTTTATCAGATACTTTTGCGCCACCCAATATAATACAAAAAGGTTTTTCTGGATTATTTAATAAAATACTTAATTTATTAATTTCTTCTTCCACTAAAAATCCAACGGCACTCTCTAAATATTTTGAAACACCAGTAGTAGATGCTGCTCTTCTATGTGATACTCCAAATGCATCATTAATATAAACATCTGCAAGTGACGCATAGAATTTTGAAAGTTCTTCATCATTATTGCTTTCCTTTTTACCATCTAAATCAAAATATCTTACATTTTCAAGCATTACAATTTTATTATTTTGAACTGCATTTTTAATATTTTCATCATATGTACAAAAATATATTTTTTTACCTAGCAAATCTGATAGTCTATCACAAACTATCTTTAAAGAATTTTTCTTTTTGTCTTCTTCATTTTTTATTCTTCCTAAATGAGACATTATTATTACATGTTTTGCATGTTTTAATGCATACTTAATTGTTTCTAAACTTTTAACTATCCTATTATCATCTTCTATATTACCATCTTTTATTGGTACATTTAAATCACATCTAATTAATACTGTTTTATTATTAATATCTATATCTTTTATTGTTTTCATTTTCTACCCTCTTATAAGAATTATAACACACATATATAGAAAAAAAAAGAACCATATAGATTCTTTTAATTAACTGTTATTCTACATACTCCAGTTTTACCATTTGAAGATGTAACTGTTATTACTGCTGTACCTTTAGATTTTGCAGTTACAAATCCACTTGATGTTACACTAGCAACATTTGAGTTTGATGAAGAATAAGTTACTGATTTATTTGTTGCATTACTTGGGAAAACTGAAACACTTAATTGTGCTGTTTGTGATATAGTCATTGTTTTTGCATTTGGAGTAACAACAACACTTGTTACAGAAACTGTTGTATCTGGTTTTTGAATAGGATTACCACAAGTTCTTACAGTGAATTGTTTAGATGCATTAGCTCTATTACCTGAACTATCTGTTACTGTGTAATATAAGTTATAAACACCTGGTGTATTAATTATTCCTGTATCTCCTGTTATACTTACTCTTGATGTTATATTACCATCTACATTATCTCTTGCAACATATCCATAAGGACCATTAACACTTATATTAACACTATTTCCTGTACATATATTTTGATATGCATCACTTATATTAAATGTTATTATAGGAGCTATTGTATCTCTGTAATAATTATTGTTATCATTATTAGTATTATTGTTTGTACTATTGTTTATATTATTATCCGTATTATTATTTGAATCATTATTAGTATTATTATCAGTTGGTGTATTCTTATTATCATCTTCTTTAGATTCTTCTTCCTTCTTTTCAACAATAACTTTTCTTTCCGCTGTTGCCTTATTACCAGCTTTATCTGAAACAGTATATTTAATTACATATTCTCCCTCTTTTTTAGTGTCTACTTTACCAGTTATTTTTATTTTCTTAGTGATATCACCATCTACATTATCAGTAGCAACTGCACCAGGTTCTTTATATGTATCTCCTACTTTTATTGTAATAGTTTTGTCTCCGAAAAGTTCAATTACTGGTTTTTCAGTATCTTTTTGAGTTTGAGTTTCTTCTGTATTCTTTTTAGCACTATCAGGTTTTGTACCATATCCATCTGTAGTATATGCATTTTTACAAGTTATATATGCTTTATATGTAATATTACTACTTACTCTTTTATTAGTTGTATCTTCTTTTTTAGTATCTTCGCTTGATGATTCTGTACTAGTTTGATTGGATTCAGTAGTATCAGTTGCATCAGTTTCTTTACTATTTTCAGATACATTTGATGTACTTTCTTCAAGATCTAAAGTCTCATCTTTTAATGCCTCAGCAATAACATATCCTTTGCAATCTGAAGATCTTTTGTTTATAACTAATTTTTGTTTTAAAATATCAGTTATATTTATTTCTCTCCATTCATACTCATATAATTTAATTTTTTCTTTTAATAAATAGTTTGGTGCTGCATATTCTAATTGTTTTTCAAATTTAACATAATCATTTTTTAAATTATTTTTATGTACCATAACACCAACGACTATTCCGGCAATTAATAAAATAACTACTACAAATGTTATTATTTTACCCTTTGTTAGCCATTTTGTCTCTTCCATACATATCCTCCTATTTCATATATTTTATTATAACATATTAAGAAAAAATAAGTAAACATTTTTACTTATTTTAATACTCACTATAATTTGCAGTCATGTATTTTCTGCCACATTTAATATATGCGTTATAAACAAGTTCATATTTATCACTAGAAAGATCTTCCTCATTTGTTATTATTACATAACCATCACATTTATCTTTCAAATCACTATATACTAAATTTGAACTTGATAATGTTTTTAAAGTAATTTTTTTCTCTTCACCTTCATCTATGTCTAAATTTTTAATTACATAATAGTTTTGTGCACCAGTTATAAGTTCTTTTTCAAAATCCTTATACTTATTAACATTTGTAGTTTTTCCCATATTAATTATGATAACAATCGCAAGAACAACAATTAATATTAATGCTGCAAGTATTGCCATACCTCTTGTAATAACACCTTTGTTATTCATTATCTTCACTCTTTTCTTTATCATTATCGTCTTTATTAGTATTTTCATCTGTTACAGGATTCATAACTATTGTTTCTTCTTTTTCGTAACCATATGAAAAATCTTGTAATTCAGATGTATTTGGAACACCTACTTCATCAACATCTAATATACTTGCTTCTGGTTCTTTATTCTTATTTTTTTTATTTTTAGATATAATTCCTATAATTATAATCACTATTATTAGAACAACTATTGCTATACCTATTATGATCTTACTATCTAACATCTTACATCACCTATAATAATATTACAACATTTTTACTTTTTTAGCAACAACTTGCTACCTTTATAATCAGATTATTACTATCAAACATATACAATAAAAAGAATATATGCTATAATATACTTAATAATAAGAGATTTTATAAATAATCTGCTTCTTGTTAATAATGGAGGATTTATGGAGGAAATTAAGTTATATGACCATAACGAAGAAGGTTATCAATCAATTATTAAAAGTTTAGAAGATAGTAACTTTTCATTTATTGAAAGAGCCACAGGTACAGGTAAATCATATATACTAATAAAATATTTGGCAACTCAAATGGCTGGCAAACGAGTTTTATTTGTTACTACACATGAGCCTATGTTTGATCAACTTGTAAATAGAGATATGCCTTTGCTTGGAACATCAAAAGAAATATATGATAAACTAGATTTAGTTATATATCCAAATATTAATAAAAATTCAGCAAAATATTATTTTGATAATTACGATTGCTTCATATTTGATGAAGCTCATCATTGTGGCGCTACTGTATGGGGAGAAACAATTGGCGAACTAAGAGATTTGATAAAAACTTCAGAAGATAAAGTTATGATTGGTGCAACTGCTACCGGTACAAGATATCTAGATGATTATATGGATGTAGCAAAAGTATTCTTTGATAATAATGTTGCTAGTAGATTAACATTGTCTCAAGCAATATTAAAAGAAATATTACCTGCCCCTTTATACATTAATATTAATTATAGTGCACAAGAATCATTAAATTCTATAAAATCAAAATTAAGAAAGTTACCAGATACTGAAGAATTTATACCATTACGAAAAAAACAAGAAGAATTACAAGAAAAATTAAATATTGAATGTGATGTTAATAAATTATTAAAAGAAAACGGAGTTAAAGGTGGAGAAAAATACATTGTTTTTTGCTCAAGTATATCAGAACTAGAACAAAAGAAAAAAGAAGCTGAAGAATGGTTTAAAGGAATAGGAAAAATATCAATTTATCAAGCACATAGTAAACAAAACAAAAATGAAAATCAAAGTCAAATTAATGATTTTTCAAAACCTAGTGATAATAATGAAATAAAATTAATGTTTGCTGTGGATATTTTTAATGAGGGAATGCATGTTAATGGCGTAGATGGAGTAATTATGACTCGACATACAACATCCCCTATTATTTACTTACAACAAATAGGTAGAGCATTATCATTTTCTGTAAGAAAAAAACAAATAAAAATATTTGATTTAGTTGGTAATGCAACAGATATAGATGTTGTATATGAATTATATAAAGAACTGTTGCATGAAGCAGAAAAAATGATAAAAGAAAATCTAGAAAATAAAAAACATTACGAAAATATAATTGAAAGGTTTAAAATTATTGAACAAAATAGTTCATTAATTGATTCTATTAATGAGCTTGAAAATTATTTAAATTGCAATTATATTATTAAAAATAAATTAGAAAAAGATATTAACTTCATGGAAGCATATACATCAATATTAAAAGAACCATTTATGGAACTTTTAATTAATAATAAAATTGATAAAGTACATATGGGTATTTATAACGAATTAGTCAAATATGCAAACTATTTATCAGTAGATGATTTACTAAAATTAACTTCTATAGGAGTAATTATATCTAATTGGCAGCGAGATCAAGAAACATTAGATTTAATTTCTAAATATGGTTCATTAACCCAATCTATTAATGCTGAATATATAAATACAATAAATAAATATAATGAATTTTACCTTGAAAATAAACGAAGACCTGATGGAAGAGATGAGCAAGAAAAGATTCTAAAGGAAAGATATAGATATTATCTAACAAACCTAAGACCTAGTAAATTAAGATCAAGTTTAAAAAAAGTATCTTATAAATTAAATGTTGAAGAAATTTTAATTAATAATGGTTATCCAGAAAAAGAAGATATAAATGACTACTTAGATATGATTGAAAAAAAATATATAAATGGTCAAAAAATTGATTCATTAGAAATAAAAACATTAAATAAGATAAAATTAATAGTTGATTTAAATAATAGACAGATAATTCAGGATTTAATAAATAATAAAGTTCTTAAAATAGATAATTGTATTAAAATTATACAGGAATTTATTGCAAATCATCCTGATGATGATAAATTAACATTAGTGTTAGCAATATTTGATAAAGATGTTGCTGCAGCATATAAATATATAGATAAAAATTATAAATATGTAACAAATGAACAATATGATATTATTTATGGATTAAATATGGAATTGCCACCTTCATTTGATAAAAACCGTGAAGAAAGATTAAAAAATTTAGATGGATATGATTCTTATTATGAAAAAGAAAATATTTTATCATATAAAACATCTAAAGATATTGTTAATTTTATTAAACTAAATAAAAGACGCCCCGACCCTAATAATAAAGATGAGGTTATGCTTTATAAAACATATAATAACTTGTTATCAAAAAATAGTAGATGGTTTAATCTTATTAGTGACAGCCTAATCGAAAACGGTATTGGATTATCATTGGAAGAGAAAATAATAACTGGAAAAGCTATTAGCAATACCGAATTAAAAGAAATATACACATCTGTTTTAAACAACATAAGAGATTGTAATAAGGATTCATTTGTTTATTCAATAGAATTAAAAAAATTAAAGGTATTAAAAAAACATAATATAATTGATTCAAGAGAATCAAAAATATTAAACAGAACCATAAATATGATTAATTCAGTATTTGCAGATAATTTAAATGAAAAACAAATAAAAGTTTTATCTGAAAGTATATGGTCAAATAAAGATATCATACCTTATAATTTAATATATTATATTAGAAATAAAGGTATCACTCTTCCAAAACCATACATTAGCATTATTGCTGCAACAAGTAAAGATGGTATCAACAGAGCACATAATATATATATGAATGATATTAAACAATATAGAGATTTCTTTAAATATATAGAAAGTAATGGTAACAGACCAGAACATGATGATTCTTTATCTTTATTTATGAGAAATTACTTGTTAAACTGTTCTGGACATGATAGAAATGTATATATACACGCATTAAATAATTTAAAGGTTCCTATACTAATGGAAGAATTATATATAGCAAATCAATTAAGCGATAATGCCATAAATAATTTATATAACAAATTATTATTAAAGAAAGATAATGACATACCATTTGATATATTAGAAAAATACTGTTTTGACTCAATATCCTTAAGAAGAGTTGATAAATTAACTAAAGTTCGTTTATATGACAATTATACTTATGATACAAAACAGAGTATTTCAGATGAAGTTATAGATCAAATAAAAAAGACAATAATAAATAATCCATATGTTGATTTAGATTTTAATGGAGAATTATCTATACTGAGTGATTCAGATAAAAAAGAAATATCAGAATTCCAACTAGATTTGACTGCTGGAGAATTTATTTATTCTTTAATACAAAGAATAAAAAGAGAAAATAATACTTTAGATAAAATATTATCATTTGATGAAACACAAAAGTTGAGTGATATTAGAAGATTATCAAAGAAAAATAATAAAAATGAAGATTTATTAAATGAATTAGACAGCTTAGATAAGGAAATTTTATTTAAAAAGAATGAAGCAAACATTTCAGGTATGATTGATGAATTAATTAATTTTGTAAAGACTAATAAACGAATGCCAAATAAATCTTCAGATGATCCAACTGAAAAAAAGATTGCAGAGGATTTGGAGATTATTAAAAATATTATATCTGAACAAGAATATAGTAAAATATTAACATTAGCAAGGAAAATATTATTAACAGAAAAACAAGATTCATTTTATGATGAGTTCGTAAGTTTCATTGAAAGAAATGAAAGATTTCCAACAAAATTAAGCAATGATCCGGAAGAAATAAAATTAGCTGAACAATATCAAAAAGATGGAACAAAGTTTAATTTAGAACAAAAAAAACATATAACAATGTTACAAAAGAAATATCAGTTAAATAATATAGCATTATTAAGAAAGATGAAAGGAAGGTAATAAAAATGGCTATAGATTATAGAAATGAAGTAGATTCAGGATTTGATAGAAAAATAATAGTTGAAAAAACAATTAAGGCTTTATTAAACATGGGATTCTCTCCTGAAATTATAATTGAGAACTCTGACTTTAACCCAAGACATTTAGAAATGTTAGGTAATTTACAAGATTCTCATTATATAAAAGAGGATGAAATAAAAACATTATATGATCATTTTTTAAGAGATGATTTGATTGAAGAAAGTTATTCAGAAGGAAGTAGTTTAGGTATTGATCAATATGCGACACCTATTCATGCAATACAAGAATTATATCCAATGGGTAAAGAGGAAGAAAAAGAAAAATTTAGTAAAAGAGATCAACTAAATAAAACTATAGATAAATTAAAAAATGCAGAAAAGAAAAAAATAATAAAAGAAAGAGATAAGATATTAAACAAAATCGTTAAGTTTAAAGCAAAATTTCCAGTAATTGATAATATTATAAATTTGGTAAATGAACTTGATGAATTGATGAGTAAAGGTGAAAATTCATCTGAACAAATAACTGCTCTATTCCACAAATATGGTTTTGATCAGAAAAAAATGACTACATTAAATTTAATTTATAATGATTATATGGCATTAGTAAATAAATTAAATGAATATAATGAAAAAAATATATTATGTGAACAAGGAAAAGTAATGACTGATGAAATTCAAGAATTAACTATGGAAAGAAATGATTTAAATAATGAATTATTTCAAAGAAATATTAAGTTAGCAAATTACTATATTAGAAGTAGATATAAAAGTTTATTAGTTGATTCAGAAGATTTATATTCAACTATGGTTTCTGCATTATATGAAGCAGTTTTAAAATTTGATGTAAAAAAAGGTTATGCTTTTTCAACATATGCATATAAAGGAATGGATTTTGCAATACACAAAAATTTTAAAGATTTAACAGGATATAGTTGGAAAAATTATTGGGCAAAGATTAAAATTCAAAAAGAATTAGAAGTTGTAAGTGAATTATTAGGTCGAAATGCTGGTATTAGTGATTTGATAGATTTAGGTTTTTTAAATATGCGTGAAAATACTGCAGCTGCATTATTAAGTGGAACACTATTAGAAAGCGCTGTTTACGGAGATGAACCATTTTCTGAAAAAAATGCTTATCCAACAACATTTGAGGATTATGAACAAATTGATGAATACGAAGATGCAAAATATGGAAATAATGCAACAGATGGTGATGAAGTTGAGAATACTGCTGAAGCAACAACTATGTCTGAAACACTTGAATCAATACTTGTAAGACTAACTGATAGGGAAAGATTAATGGTTATTTTAAAATTCGGCTTAGATCCACATAAATATATGACTGAAGATGAGCAAAAATATTTTGGTGCTGAAGCAAAAGTTAGAACAATGAATGAAATTAGTAATATATTTAATGTTAGTACTGAAAGAGTACATATGGTTATTGCAAAAGCTCTAAGAAAACTTCGTCATCCAGTTCATTCAAAAAAGTTAAAGGGCTATTATATTTAATTGGAAAAAAGGAGAAAATATATGAAAGATAATTTGATATATTCACAAACAACTAGAGTTGTCGGTGAAAAAAATAATGTTGACAATTTTAAATTAGGAATAAAAAGATTAGAAGATTCTAAATTCAATTATGCTAATTTAAACTTTTTTGAAATACAAGAACTACTTGATAAGGACAATTATAAAGAAATATTTAATGATTTAATTAATTTTTTAAATACTTCATCTATAACATTTAATATAGCACATGCACCTATTCACTACCCTTTCTTCTTTAATGCTTACTATAATAGAGATGATATAAGTGTACTTAAAAATAGAATTTTAAAAGCAATAGATGTATCAAAGAGAGTTGGTGTAAAAAAAATAGTTATTCATGTAGGAACATATTTGGATGAAAATTATAATTATGATGTGGAAAAGTCTATTGAACATAATATAAAATATCTTGAACCATTTGTAGAAAAAGCTGTGGAAAGTAATATTTTAGTTGCTATTGAAAATGGTACTCAAATGGAAAAGGATGAACCACTATTTAAAAATACAGCTCCTTATATTGATGAACTTATTAAAATAGTTGAATATTACAATAAAAAATATAATAAAGAAGTATTAGGAATTTGTTTTGACTTTGGGCATGCAAATGTTGGTAATTTAAATATGTACGATGAAATTATTAAAATTGGTAATAAATTAAAAGTAACTCATATACATGATAATTATGGAATAGATTCCCATAATCAACCATTTGATGGAACTATAAATTGGACAGATGTTAGAAATGCATTAACAGACATTAATTATGATGGAGAATTAACATCAGAAGTAAGATACACAGTTGACGAACTTTCAGACTCAACAAATATTAATAAAACTTATGATCTAATTCAAAAAATACATCAAGGATAATAAAAAACTTAAAATTATTGAAATATAAAAAGAGGATTAAATTAGTTTATAATTTTTCCTCTTTTTTTGATAAATTTTTCTAATATTGCAAAAAAGTTGACTATTACTAATTAATTTAATCATTAATGTTACATAGATGCTACAATTTTATCTTATAGAACTAATAACACAAAATTATTAATTTATATTACTAAATTTTTAAAATTAACAATTGTATGTTATAATTATTGAAGGGGATGTTTTTATGAAAAATGATATACATAATGTTTTAGGAGATGGTATTGCTAATTCAATCGAAGGTATCGTTGATTGCCTTGATAAGATGGATTTAAAACCAGAAGAAATTGTAGATCGTATAAGTCACATGCACGAATTAGTAAGAGCTGGAATGCATCTTACAGCATTATCTAAAGGTAATGAAGAATTAGCAGATAAGATTGATAAAGCAAACGAATTAATTAAACTTAAAAGAATTAATGAATTTAAAAAATCTGTTGCGAATGGCACTCATGAAGAGTTTTTAGCTAACATTTCATGGAAAGATAAAATTTCATTAGAAGTAGATATGGAATTATCTAGATTTGGACTTTCAAATGAAAAAGACTTAACAGAAGAAGAACAAAAATACTATGATATAATTGAAAATTCTATCAAGAAAGATTTAGAAAAAGAAGCATTAAGTAAAGGGTTTGATAGTATTGATGCATGGAGAAATCATAATGCAATGCGCACTGAAGGTGTTATGTTACTGCTACATTAAATGTAATACAGATTATTGTATACAAAAAAGAGGATTAAATTAGTTATAATTTTTCCTCTTTTTTGATATTATTTGTTTAAAATAAAAACTTACGAATAATTAAATTCGTAAGTTGATTTCAAATGGAGCAATAGTTGTAGTTATTGACAACTACATCTCTAAATAAAGTTTGATATATAAAATATCAATTACAAGTATATTTTAGCATTAAATTAGTAATTTGTATAGTCAATTTAAAAAAATTATTGTATAATAAGACTAATTTTGAATTATTTAATTAAGGAGGTTTTATGAGTATACACAATATATTAATTAATGAAATGTCTAAAAATCGTGGTATGAAAAAATTAAATGAACAAATCGATGCACAAATAGCTTCTAACGAAAGAATGCGTGAAAGAAGTTATTATAATGTTTCTAATCCGTATAGAAAGTAAGGTAAATAAAATGAGAATAACACAAGAGGAAAGAGATTTTTTAAGAAGTTTTTTTAACGATAACCTAAATTGGATTAGAGAAAAAGAAATGCTAGATTCAAATGATATTAAATTATTAGCAGATTTATATAGTCAATATCTAAATAATTCTAGTTTTTGTGATAGTGATGTATTGAAATTGTTTTTATTAGATTTAAAAAAATCTCAATATTTTGAAACAAAAGTTAAGATGGGACAAGTTGATTTGAGTCCAAGAGAAAGACTTTTTAGGATGAGTGAACCAGCATCTTCTGGAGGCTTATTTAAATGTAAAAATCATACAATAGGAAAATGGTATCAAGTGTCTAGAGTCATTTGTGTAATAACTCAAGCTGATATTAATAGAATAAACAGAGCAATAGAACCTAAAATTAAGCAAAATAAATTAGAACGCGTAAAAAGCTGGGAAGCATCTAAAGATATATGGGTTGGTAAATAATTATTAGAATGGAGTTGATATAATATGATTACAGTTCAAAGCATGGGCTGGCCAGGATTAGATTTAGTTGAAGTTGAGAATTTAAGAAAATGGATTTCATATATGCCAAAATGTTATAAAGATAGATTAAATTCAGGAGAATTTGAGGAACAACAACTTCGAGACGACTTAACTTTAGTTCAAATAAAAAAATTATATGCTTTAATAAGAAAAATTGATGGTAAATTAAGCTTAAAACAAAGACATTTTAATTTAGAAAAACCACATTCTTTAGAAGACGAAAGAGAATATAAAAGATTAATTGAAAATATTCCAACCTTCAATATTTCATATTATGCATCAATAAAATTAACTGAAGATGAGAAGAAACTTGCATACGATTTTATGAGAAGTTGTGATAAGGAAAATTCGAAAGAAATGATGAATTATGCCGAAAATTATCAAAATTTCTTTGTAGGTTCTTATATGAGAGAATTACTTATACATCATCCTGAATCTGATTATATAACTTCAACTAAAAATATTGGTATAAGTGTTCATAATGCTAATGAAAGATTGAATAAAGAGATGAAAAAAATAAAACAGAGAGAGCAAGCTTCATGGCAATATGCTAATAGAAGATTTAGATGATTATAATTCGTAATCGTCTTTTTCTTTTATATTTTCTTCTTTATCAACGTTTGAAATTGTATAATTATTATTAATAGTTTTTATATGTTCATAATCTAATATTCCATGAGTATATAAGTCTTTGGAAAATTCATAATATTTGTTTTTATCTTTATTAAACATTTTATTAGTAAGAAATCTTACTAAATTCTTAAATTTATTAATATAATAATTTAATTTAGATTTTAAAGATGAGTTTTCTTCTTTAAGATTATTAATTTCTTTATTTTGTTTTTTAATAATATTACTTTGATTAATATTTTCACTAGATAAACTATCTATTCTTATATATAAAGCATTATTCTTTTCGGTAAGATATTGAATATTATTATTCTTATCCTTTAATTCTTCTTCAATGGTATTAAGGATACTAGATATATTATTAATCTTTTTAAAATCATTATTAGTTTTATCAACTTTATCAAAATAATTAATTAAAGTGTTTTTATCTTCTTCTTTAAGAATATAATTTTCTTTTCTTAAAGATGAATTCTTTAGATTAGAAACAATATTTTTAACTTCATTAGTGCTATTATCAAGTTCTAATGATTTTCTATTAGTTATTTCTACTTGTTCTTTATTAGTTTCTAGTTCTTTCTTTAATTCATTATAATTAGTCATATCTTTAACATTAATATCTCTATTTCTACCTTTTTGTTTAGCCTTTAGAATATTAGATAAATTATATTCTTGATTAAATTCATCAATACATAGGGTTCTCATTTTATCTTGTAATTTAATTAAAGATTCTTTAGTAAAGACATCAGACTTACCAACTTGTTTAGACATACCATTTTTATTTTTATCTTTGATAGGTACTCCAACAATATGCATATGAGGACTAGTTTCATCATAATGAATAATAGCAGAGGCCACTTTAAAATTAGGTACTAACATTTCTAAATCTTTAACTTGTTTATTATATACGCTAGTCATTCTTTTCTTATAATCAATATCTTTAGTATCCCAGTATTCTTTATCTCCAAGTTCAATAATAATTTCACAGGCTAAATCTTTCTTTTCATTATTAGAAATATTATCAAAGTAGTTATCTATTTTTCTATCATTTCTTTTTTGTTTAGAATTATATTCTAATCTTGCTTCTTCAAATTCTTTATTATATAAATTAATTACATCGTTATAAGGAGAACTAGTACCTCTAACAATTTGTATTAAATCTTGTTTATTATCATATTTACGATAATTATGTTTATCTACTTTGGATAATTGTCTAGCATTTTGAATAGCATTATTTGATAAAGACGATGTACCACTTAAATTATTTTTACTATTTACCTTAGAAATATTCTTTCTGTTCTTATCACTACTTAAATGAAATGAATAAGTCATTTGTTCCATAATGTTCCCACCTTTCTTTTTTAGTTTGTCAATAATTCTAACCCCCTAGTAATTTTGACATGGTGCCACTAAAGTGGCACCTATCAAAATATCCTTGTGGGCATAAGGAATATTCCTTATGAATCCTTTTTTATATAAAATACTATCGCCACTTTCATTCCTACGGAACAAAACGTGCCACGTATTTTATTCATCTTTAAACCAATCAGGATTAACTGGTTTAACTCCAATTGTACTTTCAATAGGATTTTTCATATATATAATTTTATCGTTTGTTTCATCAGGAATATAATCAAATGCTGAATCTACATCTACCATTTGAAATTCATCTTTTTCACGGATATAAATAATTCCATATTTATATTCTTTCATTTTAATATTAGGATCTATCTTACAATAATCTTCTAACGGGAATATTCTAATTATTGCTTTACTATCTGTAATAAAGTTAAAGTAAAATACTTGTTTATCTACATAATATATTGCTTCTTGATAACCTACATCGTAGTATTGTCTTAATCTCATTATTAATTGACTAACTTCTTCTTCATTAAGATAGTTGCTCATTCTAATTGTTCCTACAACATTACCAAATACGGCAGGTGTTTTAATATCTATATAACCGTTATCCCATAAATCATACCAAGGCTCACATATAGACTTTCTAAAGTTAATCTTTTCAACAAAAACTTCACTACCAATATTACAAAGTTTAATATCTTCAATATATCTCATAATAATATTAGATTTTTCTTCTCTAGTATAATTCTTCCAAGTTTTTGTCCTTTTATCGTATTCATCTTTTAATTTAACTTTATTAATATAATCAATGTCTCTTTTTAAAAGTATATCTTGTGGAGTAAAGCATATTGTTTCACTATCATTTGCACTATATAAATCTTTTTGTAGTTTATCTATATTATTTTCAACTATTTTTCTTTCATCATTATATTCTTCAAGAGTAAATACACCATTTATATAAGCTTTCTTAATTCTATCTAATTTATCATTTTGTTTATATATTTCACTCTGTAAGGCTTCTTTAGGTTCATCAAATCTTTGTTTAATCATTGGTAAAAAGAATTGATTAACAATAGAATCATATTCTACTAACTCATCTATAAAACTATCAAAGTATTCTTCAATAGTTTTTTCTTTAATTAAAATCTTACAATCTTTACATTTATAATAATAGTAAATATTACCATTCTTTTTAGTAGTAGCCTTACCACCTAAAATTCTATTACAATGAGGACATCTAATTTTTTGTAAGAATAAGTATGTTAAAGTTCTTACATAATTTTTAGAGTTCTTTTTCTTTTGTGCTTGGCATTCTTCCCATAGTTCTTTTGATACTAAAGGTTCAACTACATCAGTATAATAGGTGGGATTTTTTCCTCTTTTACCATGGACGAAATCTCCTTTATATATTTCATTAGAAAGAATTGCAGTAATAGTAGAATCACGCCAATTAGTTTTACCTAATACCTTTTCTTTATTAAAGAGTGTACTAATTTTTTGATAAGACATACCTTCATAATATAAATTGAATATTCTTATTACAACATCTTTAGTAAGCGGATCTACTACTAGTTTTTTGTTTTCATGTTTATAGCCTAAAGGAGCTTGATGTGGAATATGTCCTTGTTTGATAGCACCTGCTAAGCCTATCTTTGTTCTTTCACTAGTTCTTTCTATTTCATTTTGAGATACACTCATCATTATTCTTGAAACCATTTTACCATTAGCCGTTGTTGTATTAATATCATCATTAACAAAAGCAATATTAACACTAAATTTTTCTAAATAGTCCATTAAAGATTCCCAATCTTTTGAACTTCTTGTTATTCTATCTAATTTTAATGCAATAATCATATTTATTTTTCCTTCTTTACCATCTTCAAGCATTCTATCGTATTCTGGCCTAAAATTACCCGTTTTAGCACTAATTCCAGCATCGGTATAATATTCTATTATCTTATATCCATTAAACTTACAATAGGCTTCTAATCGTTCTTTTTGTTCTGGTAGACTAAATCCTTCTCTTGCTTGGTCTTCAGTTGAGACTCTCATGTATAAACCTGCTAGTATCTTTTTTTCTTCATTCATTTAACTCCATTCCTTTCAAAAAAAGAGAGTCAAAGACATTAGATAATTCTAATACCTTTGACTCTCAATATATAATCATTATTCTTTAATTTGTGTATCGACATAGTTGTACCTCCAATTCTGGAAAATACTTCCTTTTCTTGGCTAATTATTATAGTTAAAATATATTTAAAATCAATAGGTATTTAGATATTTTTTAAATAATCTTCTAATTCTGTTAGTTTTATTTTGTTTCTAATATTTTTAATATAAATATATTTATCATAATTAAATGCTAAAAAAGTAATGCCTTTAATAATAACTCTATGAGGTTCAATATAATTTAGATTAGTCTTTTCAATACTTCTAATACTACCATTAATAAAAGTAGGTTTAGTATTAGCAAAACTACATATAATTTCAAGTTTTTGTTTTAAATCTTCGTCCATTAAAATTTCTTTCTTAATAATCTTCATAAGTTTCAATCCTTTCTTTAAGATTGATTCTTTATAGTTGAGTAGGCCTTCCAAGCGTAAGCGTTAGAGTTCGATAAACAACAAAAAAATCAATTCTTTCGAATTGATACTTTATATATAATGTTCCAAAAGTTGGAACAGAAACTTCAATGGAGCGAATAAACAACAGGTTACGAACTAAGTTCTCTTACTAAAGATATTATATATAATTTACTAAATGTTTTCAATATCTATGAGTTGCTTTTAGGAAATTTTTTTGATAAGTCATTTATTTGTTCGGGACTTATCTTACCTGAAATAACATCACTAAAAATTCCACCCATAATTCCTGACAAAGCACTATTCATAACTTCTTGATTTTTTTCATCAATAGTTACTTTGCTTTTTAATTCTAACATCTCTTTTTCGTGTTGATATTCTTTATCTTTTGCTTCCATTTCTAATCTGTGCTTTTCTTTTAAATCTTCTATGTTGATTTTATGTTGTTGCATAAGTTTTTCAATTTCATGTTTATTATTTGTTTTTACAATTTCTAATTCTTGTGTTAATTTTTTCTTTGCTTGAGCATAAGTTATAATACTTGCAATTATTGATACGGCATATGGTAATATTTCTTTTATAATATTCATTTTATCTTTTTTCCTCCTCTAAACATTTACGCATGAAATCAATTGATTTTTTTAAATCATTATATGTAGGTTCTCCATTTTCCTTTCGATGATGAATTTGATTTCTAATAAATGTATGTATGCTAACTTCATTTTGGTGATCTTTCCATGGATACTTTTTCTCTTCACCTTTTTCTTTTATAAAATAATTATTATCAAATGATTTGTAATTGTCTGATATACCATGAATAGATTTTATTTCTTCATATAGTTCATTATGATATTCTTCAGTTGCTAGACCAAATGCAATATAATTAATTTCATTTGATGATAAATATGATAATTTTAAATTATTAATTGAAGATATTTCTTTTTGTTTATTAATAACCATACTTTTGATTTTATCATTGTACATAATTTGTTTTACTAAAATTGGTGAATGTGTAGTAAGTATTACTTGAAAATCTTTTGATATTTCCATAAGGAATTCAACAAACTTTTTTTGAATCTCTGGGTGTAAATGTAATTCTGGTTCATCTATTAATATAATTAATTTTTTCCCATTTTGTTTAGCTAAATAATATGAATATATCAATGAAAACATCATTTCAAAACCTGAACCTATACTGGATAATGGAATTTGTGCATTGTTTTTTTCTTTTATTACAAATGACGAATTATTAAATGGTCTGTAATTGTCTAAAAAATCTAACCATATTTTATATCCACTAATTTGTTCAAAATCTTGAATAGCATTTTCTAAAAAAGTATTTTCTATTTTATCTTTTTTTATCTTATTATTTAATTCTACATTTAAATCCTCTACATTACTTGTATTTTTAATATATTGAAAATTGAAATCATTCATAAGTCTATCAAATCTTGTATTATTAAACGTTCCAGATTTTGTTTGAAATAGTCTGTTTTTATCTAAATATAGAATATCCGTTTCATTAAATCTTTTTCCTGAAAATGGATTATTTACACTTATTCTTAAATCAGGGCTTCCTTTTTTTGGCTTGTTTATATCTTTACCAATGTATAGCTGATCATATACGAATGGAGAAACTAAATAACTTTTTTGAGATTTGCTTCTCAATTTAGCGGTAAAATTAAATCCAATTGCTATAAAATCTGAATTAGGCATCGTTCCCTTAACATTAAATTCGTTGTTTGAATAAAAATGAATATTAACTGGTTTATTTAAATCATTGAAATCATAAATATTAAAAGATTCTCCTTTATAGTCCAATAAAGATATTGCTATCGAATCTAATATTGTTGTTTTACCACAACCATTTTCTCCTACAATGAGATTTAATCCAGATCCTATATTATAGCCATCAGGTACATTAAAATCATCAATAATAAACTCTTTATCAAATAATTTATAATTTTCCACAACTAATTTTTTTAAAAACAAAACAATCAACTCCTATTTAAAAATCTTACTAAGTAATATCCAATTTTCATTTTCCATATCTTCTGTATATTCGGTATTGCAAAGATATAATGAATCATTTTTATCATAATCTCTTACAAATCCCCAATTGACATTATACTTGTTAGCATATTGCTTTAAAGCTTCAAACTTATTTTCAACTTTAATATCAATATTTTTTGATTCACCGTCAGCATTTTCGCCACCTTTGGTTTCAACAATCCAGATTTTATTATCTTTATCACAAACAATAAAGTCAGGGTAGAAGTGCCATTTATGATTTACTGCATCAACATATACTATTGAGAAATAATCACTAGAGGATTCACCATTTTTATAGAACCATTTAATATTTTCATTGTTTTCACAAAAATATTCAAACATTCTTTCACTTTTAGATTTTATTGTACTATTTGGATAATTCATATAAATTGATTTTTCATAAATTGTTGTATCTTTCATTTTAGGATCATACTTAATATAATCCATCTCTGGTGCTTTCCAGTCAACAATTTTTAATTCATCAAATTTCATTTTTATTTGTCTTGCTTTTTGTGAAACTGCTTCTTGAAAATCATGTTTTAACACATCTTCATTATTTATAACAAAAGCATAAAATTCGAGTAGTGATAAATCAACAAATTTTTTCGTAAATAGTTTACCTCTAAAGAACATTCTTTCAAGCATTAATCTTGTCCTATCATATCGCATACCAATTTTAGATGATATAACATTAATTGAATGTCTTAATTCAAATCCATTTTTATTTGTACTTACTTCTGATTGAACCTTTATTCTATTAGCATTTTCTAATTCATCTGAATTAATCCTAACGATTTTATCTTGTACTATGTAATTATCAATAGTATCTTTAAATACATATCCATTTGCTTCTAATATAGTTTTATTATTCTTTTTATTATTTGTTAGATTATATTTTTCAATATAATAGTTATGAAGAATATTAAAAGTTTGTCTTTCATCAAACCCATCAAAGGCATTATCAAAAGTTATCTTTTTCAAACTGAAATTTTTGTATTCATTTTTTAAAAATACAACCTTAGTATCATAAGCATTAGAACCGAGTTCTTGTTTCACAGATTGTTCATACTTTTCATCAAATGTATATAAATAACAATTATCTAGAAGCACATTATCATAATGATGAGCTTGTGGCATTCTTCTGATTCTTCCAATAGTTTGTGTTTCAAAATCTTCACTCATATTGTCACGAAGTTTAACAAGTATTTTTGCTCTTGGACAATCCCAACCTGTTGAAATTGCTTGTTTCATTATTAAAATTGCCTGATTAGATTCATTATTTTCAATATCTTCAATGTTTTCTTTTCTATCTGATAGCCATATTGCTAAATTCTGTCTATCATAAGAATATTCTTTTTGTTCAAGTATTTTTTCAATTTGCTTTATTAAGTCATCTGACTTGCTAGGCACCTGAATAATAATAAGAGGATTTACTTGAATACCTAATTTTAAATATTCTTCTTTAATTGCCTTTCTTTTGTTTATTGCAAGTTCTAGTAAATATTCATGCTCATTTGAAAGAGTAGATTCATTAGAAACATTTTCATTTATATATAATGCTCTTGTAATTAATCCAGCATTTATTACTTCTAATTCATCAATTTTAATAAATTCAGCTTCTTTATTAGTTTTTGTAGTAGCACTAACTCTAACAATATATTCAGGATTCATATATTCAATAATGGCTTCTGCTTTAACAGTTTTATTTAAATGTTCCTC
>ERZ779671.328-NODE-328-length-25429-cov-2.608457_pt1 | contig 25429 bp, 15 predicted proteins | sample MGYA00511074_ERZ779671 | MGnify/ENA primary metagenome ERZ779671 (study PRJEB29588, sample SAMEA2158454) | human gut metagenome | biome: human gut; feature: human-associated habitat; material: faeces | place: Denmark | collected 2008/2010 ... | reverse complement strand
TGGCCCCTGAGGAGCCCGGCGGCAGCCTGTTTGATAAGCTCTCAGCAGAGGGAGCAAGGCTGTGTGTGGAGACCATGAAGATGATAGAGGATGGCACTGCAGAGTATACTCCTCAAAACAGCGAGGAGGCTACACATACATCAATGATCAGTAAGGAGCTTGGCTTTATCGACTGGACAAAGCCGGCTGTTGAGATTGAGAGGCTTATAAGGGGGCTTAATCCATGGCCGAGCGCATACACCCACCTGAATGGTAAGACATTTAAGGTGTGGAGTGCAAAGGTGATTGACGGCAGCGATGATTATGAGCCGGGCTGTATTTATCATATCGGAAAAAATGATATGTATGTACAGACAGGAAAAGGAGCATTATCTTTAGTAGAGGTACAGCTCCAGGGCAAGAAGCGCATGGATACAGGTTCATTTTTGAGAGGCTGTCATGTGGAAGAGGGCTCATTTTTCACGTTATAGTTATTCATTATAAGTAACTAAAAACATAATTAAATGTGAGTCAATGTTCTCAAAGATACTCAAAATCCAGAGTATTCGTTTGTGCTAACGTCAAAGCAGTCGGAAACGTTGAGAAGTAGCCAGTGCAAGTTGAAACAGTCTTGCTAATTATAGGATAGAACCTTGATGGTAGCGTTTAGACAATGGTAGAAGCCTACGAAAACCAAGTAGCGAAACATAAAATATTAAGAAAGGAAAAGCTATTTAGATGAAAACCTATATCTAATCAATTTAAAGAATTTATAGGTATGTACCGATGGCTTAGTCGGGAATTTACGACTGTGGAGTGTACAAGAACTTGTGAGTAGCGTATTGTTTATAATCGCCAAAGCATACACATTGAAGCAGTAACTACAAATCGTGAGATTGTAGCGAATCATCTAGCATATACACATTTGTATATGTTTTTAGTAGCAGAGATGATACATGGGATATTATTACTGGGATCCGACATATATACTCGTTGTGATAGGTGCAGTGATATGTATGATTGCATCGGCAAGAGTTAAAGGTACATTTAATAAATACTCACAGCTAAGAAGCATGTCAGGCATGAATGGTGCGCAGGTGGCTCAGAGAGTGCTTCAGGCGGCAGGCATATATGATGTGCAGGTGCGTCATGTGTCAGGTAGTCTGACGGACCACTACGATCCGCGCACCAAAACAGTGAATTTATCTGATCCTGTGTACAATGCCACATCGGTCGCAGCACTTGGCGTAGCAGCCCATGAGTGTGGACACGCTATACAGCATGCAAAAAGCTATGCACCTCTTTCAATCAGGAGTGCACTTGTGCCTATAGCTAATTTTGGCTCAATGCTTGCATGGCCGGTCATACTTATCGGCTTATTATTTAACACACGCTCGTCAGGGCTTATTATTGATATAGGCATATTGCTGTTTTCGGCAGCAGTGCTTTTCCAGCTCGTGACATTGCCGGTAGAGTTTGATGCTTCAAGACGTGCGCTTGTCATGCTTCGTACACAGGGCATACTTGCAGATGACGAGCTTAGGTACACAAGAAGGGTGCTCAAGTCAGCGGCACTTACCTATGTAGCCAGTGCGGCGGCTGCTATTTTACAGCTCCTTCGTATAATACTTATCACAAACGGACGCAGACGGGACGACTGATATTGTTTTAGCTGCTGTTTGCCTGTGATTTTACAGGGTGGCAGTTCAAATTGGATATATTAGTTAGAAAATTAAATGTATATGTAACTATTCGGAAACATCATCATGATAAATAATCATAGTAAAAATAATCATAATAATAAAAATAGCCAAATAAACAAAAATAATATACCGGGCAGACCGGCAAAATCAAACGTGACAGCGCATAATGAGCACTCTGTAGATACGCGTGAGCTTGCCCTTGAGATGCTTATTGAGATTAATGAGCGTGGAGCATTTTCACATATCGTGCTTCGTAGTGTGCTTGACAAGTATCAGTATCTGTCAAAGCAGGACAGAGCCTTTATGACGAGGCTTGTTGACGGCACTATCGAGTATATGCTGCAGCTTGACTACATCATAGACTCTTTTTCAAAGACAAAGGTAAGGAAGATGAAGCCCTTCATCAGAAACCTTCTTCGCATGAGCGTCTACCAGATAAAGTACATGGACGCGGTGCCGGATTCAGCTGTATGCAATGAGGCGGTGAAGCTTGCAAAGAGGCATAAGTTTGCACAGCTTTCGGGCTTTGTAAACGGTGTACTCAGAAATATTGCAAGAAATATAGATTCAGTACAGCTTGATACATTAAGCATTCGATACTCTATGCCACAGTGGATAGTGGACAGATTTGTTGCGGCATACGGAGAGAAGAAGGCAGAGGAGATTTTCAAGGCATTTCACAATAAGAGCACAATTAGCATCAGGACAAACCTGACCAGGTGTACTCCGGATGAGCTTCGCGCGACGCTTGAGGCAGAGGGTGTGACGGTCACAGCGGTTGATGAACTTAATTATGCGTTTGTTATATCTGGATTTGATTATTTGAATGGCTTGCAGAGCTTCAGAGACGGACTTTTCTATGTGCAGGATATAAGCTCAATGCTTGTCGCACAGACGGCTGCTCCAAAGAAGGGCGACTATGTGATAGATGTATGCGCAGCACCGGGTGGCAAGAGCACCCATATAGCTGAGCTTTTGCAGGGAAGCGGCCATGTGCTCGCACGTGACCTGACCGATAACAAGGTCGATATGATTGAGGAAAATATAGAAAGGCATGGCCTTAACAATATGTCGGCAGAGGTGTGGGATGCCACAGTACCTGATGCTGATTCGGCGGGAAAGGCAGATATACTCATTTGTGATCTGCCGTGCTCAGGGCTTGGAGTGCTCGGCAGAAAGAAGGATATCCGCTACAAGATGACGCCTGAGTCTGTAGATGAGCTTGCCGCTCTTCAAAGACAGATACTTGATACCGTGCATACATACGTGAAGCCAAACGGAGTGCTCGTGTACAGTACATGTACGATAGATGAGGCTGAGAATGAGGACAATGTGAGGTGGTTTATCGAAAAGCATCCGGAGTTTGAGTTGGATAAGAACTTTGCTGAGGGCACCGGAATGAAACAGATACTGCCCGGTGAGCATGGAAGTGACGGATTCTTTATTGCAAGATTCATAAAAAGCAAATTATGATATTAAAATAAATCATGAATTAATAAATATAAATGGGCTCGAATTAGAAGAATTTGTTTATGCAGATTTAAATGATGAATTTTAATTACGAAACCAGATTTCAGGATATAATCAGTGAAGTAATAAACAATAAGCAAAACAAATAAGAAAAACATTTATAAAACAATAGTTAAATGCAGATTTAATAAAAATAATATGGAACAGATAAAAGAACAACTAACTGACATCAAATCAATGAATATGGACGAGCTCACAGAGTTTATCATATCGCTCGGAGAAAAGAAATTCCGTGCGAAGCAGATATATGAGTGGATTCATGTGAAGCATGTGGACAGCTTTGATGAGATGACCAATATTTCAAAAAAGTTCATACAGGTATTAAAGAACAATGCAATACTCATCTCGCTAAAAAAAGAGGAGGTGCAGGTGTCAAAGCTCGATGGCACGAGAAAATATCTCTTTGCACTCGACGATGGCAATGTCATAGAGAGTGTGCTTATGAAGTACAAGCATGGAAACTCTGTATGCATATCTTCGCAGGTTGGCTGCAGGATGGGGTGCAGATTCTGTGCATCCACTCTTGACGGTCTCGTCAGGGGGCTTAGGCCGTCTGAGATGATTGACCAGATTTATCAGATAGGCAAGGACATAGGAGAGCGCATCTCAAATGTAGTTGTCATGGGCACAGGTGAGCCGCTTGACAATTACGACAATCTGCTGCGCTTTATAGAGCTTCTCACTGATGAAAACGGAATCAATATCAGCCAGCGCAATCTGACAGTTTCCACATGTGGTCTCGTACCGCGCATGAGACAGCTTGCAGATGAAAAGCTTGCTATCACGCTGGCGCTTTCACTGCATGCCTCCAACCAGGAAAAGAGAAAAGCTCTCATGCCGGTTGCAAACAGCTATGATATACATGATGTGGTTGATGCATGCAAATATTATTTTGCACAGACCGGCCGCAGAGTCACCTTTGAGTATAGCCTGGTAGGCGGAGTGAACGATACAGCCGAGGATGCAGCAGAGCTTTCGGCACTCGTACATGGCATGAACTGCCATATAAATCTGATTCCGGTAAACCCGATAAAGGAGCGCGATTACGCGCAGTCCAATAAGGGTGTTATAGAGGCTTTTAAAAATAGGCTTGAAAAAAACGGAATTAATGTTACTATTAGAAGGGAAATGGGCAGAGATATAGACGGTGCCTGTGGACAGCTTCGCAAGAAGCATATAGATAAAGAGAGAGGAATAAACTAGATGAAGACGTTTTCCATTACGGATGCAGGTGCTATTCGTGAGATGAATCAGGATTTTTATTTCTCGTCTGACACTGCAGTAGGAAATCTTCCGAATCTTTTCATCGTAGCAGATGGAATGGGAGGACACAAAGCCGGTGACTATGCTTCCAGATACACTATAGAGCGTGTGGTTGCATCGGTATCGAGAAATGCCGGGGATGAACCGGTATCCATCATCAAAGAGGCTATCAACAAGGCAAATGAGCTTTTGGTGGCTGAGTCTCGTGAGGATGAAGCTAAGCGTGGAATGGGTACCACCTTAGTCGTAGGAACTATTATAGGAAACAAGCTTTTTGTGGCCAATATAGGTGACAGCAGGCTTTATATTGTAGGTGGCACAGAGCAGATCAGACAAATTACCAGGGATCATTCACTGGTTGATGAGATGGTCAGGATGGGTGAGATAAATGCCGACGAGGCGAGAGTTCATCCGGACAAGAATATCATCACGAGAGCTGTCGGGGCAGCAGATCATGTGGAGGCAGATTTCTTTGAGGTCGAGCTATGTGAGGACGACAGGATTCTTCTGTGTACAGACGGACTTACCAATATGGTGAGAGATAAAGAAATATGCGATACTATTAGGCAAAATGATAATATCGAGACAGCAGCGTCACAGCTTGTCGCCATGGCCAATGCAAACGGTGGCCGCGATAATATCACGGTAATGATTATTAAACCATTTTAAGACGAGGTAATAACAGATGTTAGAGATAGGAAGTTTTTTATCGGATCGATATGAGATCCTAAGCAAGGTTGGCGCAGGCGGCATGTCTGATGTATACAAGGCAAAAGACCATATACTGAGCCGTTTTGTAGCTATAAAGGTTTTAAAGCAGGAGTTTTCGGAGGATAGTTCATTTGTGACCAAGTTCCGTGCTGAGGCACAGTCAGCAGCAGGACTTGAGCATCCGAATATCGTAAATATCTATGATGTAGGCAGCGAGAATGGTCTGTACTACATTGTCATGGAGTATGTCGAGGGCATCACACTTAAGACTTATATCGAGAAAAAGGGCCAGCTGTCATTCAAGGAGTCTGCAAGTATTGCAATCCAGGTGGCAAGGGGCATAGAGGCCGCTCACAATAAAAATATCATCCACCGTGATATCAAGCCGCAGAATATCATTATTTCTACAGATGGCAAGGTAAAGGTGACAGACTTTGGAATTGCAAAGGCTACATCTTCAAATACAATAAGCTCAGATGTGATGGGCTCAGTACACTATGCATCTCCGGAGCAGGCAAGAAACGGCTTCGTCGATGGCAGAAGTGATATTTACTCACTGGGAATCGTAATGTTTGAGATGGTTACAGGCCGTGTACCGTTTGACGGTGATACCACAGTGGCAGTTGCACTGCAGCACTTACAGGAGGAGATTGCAAGACCAAGCATCTACGCACCGGATCTGCCAATCAGCTTTGAGAAAATCATCTTAAAGTGTACACAAAAGACACCGGACCGCAGATACCAGACTATTGAGGAGCTTCTCACAGACATAAGGCGTTCTCTTGCGCATCCTGATGAGGATTTCGTCACAATAGCACCACTTGTTGACGGTGGCAAGACCAAGGTTATAAGCCCGGAGGAGCTTGACAAGATAAAAGAGGGCAGAGGTGTCGCAGAGGACTTAAACGATGATGATACCGATGCAGATAATGGTGATGAGTATGCTGACGATGAAGAAGATGATGATGAATATGATGAGTCACTCTTAGACGACGATGATGACGAAGAAGACGAAGACGATGATGATGACGGCAAGCTTTTAAATCCAAAGATGGATAAAGCAATCACAATCATGGGTATAGTAACAGCCGTAATCATTGTAATAGTTATCATATATCTTGCACTTTCAGTGGCAGGAGTGTTTAAGTTTGGCGGCAAAAAGAACTCAGAGTCACAGCAGACAGAGTCACAGACACAGACCGAGTCTGAATCAGAGTCAGAGACACAGACTGAGACAGAGGGCCAGATGATTGACATCAGAGGCATGTCAGTGGAGGATGCTCAGAAGGCAGTAGACCGCTTAAAGCTTGACCTTACAGTATTTGCATTTGAGACAAAGCAGTCAGATGCAAAGGATGGCACAATCCTTGAGCAGGATGTCAAGGCCGGAGATACAGTAAAGCGTGGTTCACAGATTAATGTAGTTATCGCAGGAAAAGGTGATAGTACATCAGAGATGGTCAAGATACCAAGTGTAATCGGAAAGACCAAGAGCTCAGCAAAGAGTACACTCGAGTCAGCAGGCTTTAGTGTCACCTTCGAGTATGGAGATTACAATGACAGTGTAGCAGCAGATGTAGTAACAGCACAGTCACCATCAGCAAAGAAACAGGCCGCAAAGGGCAGCACAGTAACAGTCACCCTCTCACCGGGCCAGAAGCCAATCACCGTGCCAAACGTAGTAGGTGCCTCACAGTCACATGCAGAAAGCGCCCTCGCAGGAGCAGGGCTCAAGTACACCTATGCCGACTCCCAGTACAGCGACACAGTACCCCCCGTAGCCGCCGGCAACGTAATCAGCCAGACCAAATCCGGTGAAACCGTAGCCGCGGGCACCACAATCACACTTACACTCAGTAAGGGTAAGCAGCAGGTTTCAAAGAGCGTAAATAAGACATTGTCACTTGGAATAGAAAATGCAAAAGTAGTAGATGGTTCATATACCTTAAAAGGCAGTGATGGACAGACATACGCAAGTGGAACAGTAACTTCAGCAGAGGTTGCAGTATCCGGAACAATGAATTGTGCATCCGGTAAATTAACGGTAACATGGAAATATACAGTTCCATCATTGGATGGAGATGGAAATGAAGTTGAGGGTGAAATTCAGACAAAGACAGAAACAGTAGAAGTACAGTAAGCCACCGGATAGCACCCACGAAGTGGTGCTATCCGCACCCCAACCACACCAACCCGCGGACGAGAACCTGAACTCGCGGAGAGGAACTAAGGAAGCGGGGCAGGCATGTGTTCCGAGGAAAAAATATGAAATGCCCCGGGGTGCCATAAACCTACCGAGGAAAAAACAGGGCAGAGCAAGCCATAGCCTGTCCGTAGGAGAGCCCGGGGCTGGCTTCATATTTTTTAAGAGGAATATATGCCTGACCCGCCACCAACACAACCTCAAAGCGCGGCATGCACCCCGCCGAAAGCGTGACTCCTGCAAATACAAAAGCACACAAGGAAAACCATGACAGGAAAAATTATTAAAGGAATTGCCGGCTTCTACTACGTCTACGTAGAAGAAACCAAAGAAGCAAAAAACCCTGCCACAGGCGGCACTCTCTACGAGTGCAAAGCAAAAGGCACCTTCAGAAAACAAAAGATAAAGCCGCTGGTTGGCGATATCGTCGACATAGCAGTCCTCGATGATGAAAAGCACATAGGCAATGTCGAGCGTATACTGCCACGGAAAAACGAACTTATCAGGCCGGCTGTGTCCAATATAGACATGGCCTTGGTTATTTTTGCATCCGCAAAGCCGGATCCCAATTTCAACCTGCTTGATAGGTTTTTGTGTATGATGGAGTACCAGCATGTCCCGGTTACCATATGCTTCAACAAAAAGGACTTAATCACACCTAAAGAGCAGCAGGAGCTTAAAAGCATATACGAGCCGGCTGGCTATAGAGTGCTTTTTACCAGCACGAAAACAGGTGAGGGCATAGATGAGATAAAGCACATTTTAGAGGGAAGGACGACCACGGTTGCAGGTCCCTCGGGAGTTGGCAAGTCATCTATCATTAACTGTCTGCAGGATGATGTGCAGATGGAGACCGGACATATAAGTGAGAAAATAGAGCGCGGAAAGCATACGACCAGACATTCTGAGATTATCCCGATAAAGGATGGCACGTATATCATGGATACACCGGGCTTTAGCTCGATGGATGTGCCGGGCTTTGAAAAGGAAGATCTGTGGACATGTTATCCGGAGTTTGTAGAGTATGAGCCATATTGCAGGTTTCAGGGCTGCAGTCATATAAATGAGCCGGACTGCGGCGTGAAGGAAGCTCTTGCAGATGGGAAAATATCGCAGGTGCGGTATGATAATTATAAGCTTTTATATGAGGAGCTTAAAAACAGACAAAAGTATTAATTTAAAGCATAATCAAACGGAGGAAAACATGAACTGTTTATCACCATCAATTTTATCAGCGGATTATTCAATACTCGGAGAGCAGCTTAAGCAGCTTGATGAGGCCGGAGCACAGTATGTGCATATAGATGTTATGGACGGCAGCTTCGTTCCAAGCATATCAATAGGACTGCCGGTCATAAAGACAATCAGAAAGTGCACAGAGCGTATGTTTGATGTGCATCTGATGATAGATGAGCCGGTCAGATATATAGATGATTTTGCGACAGCAGGAGCAGATATCATCACAGTCCATGCGGAGGCATGTAAGCATCTTGACAGGACAATCGAGGCAATAAAGGAAAAGGGCATACTGGCAGGTGTAGCATTAAATCCGGCTACTCCGCTCTCAGCCATAGAGTATGTGCTTCCCAAAGTGGACATGGTGCTTATCATGACTGTAAATCCGGGCTTTGGAGGACAAAAGCTTATTCCGTATACTGTAGACAAGGTGCGCGACTTAAAGGCACTTCTTGAGAAAACCGCAAATAAGGCTGATATCGAGGTGGACGGTGGTGTTAATCTTGAGAACGTGGAGACACTGCTTGCAGCAGGAGCCAATATCATTGTTGCGGGAAGTGCGGTGTTTAGCGGAGATATAGAAGAAAATGTAAAGGGTTTTCTGAATATCATGATGTAACAGATGCAGGTTAAAACAGAAATGCTTCCGGGGCTGTAGCAAATGTGGATATGTTATTTATAAGAAGGTGGATAAAATGAGGTATTTGATTGTATGTGGTGGAAAAATAGATAAGGAATTCGGCTTAAATGAGATAAAGACTGACGGAATAGATGCTATCATTGCGGCTGACAGCGGAATGGATTTTCTGTACGAAAACGGTGTCACACCTGATATAATTGTAGGTGATTTCGATTCAACTAAGACAAATGCATTGGAGTATTTTGAGAGAAAGGGACAGACTGAGATACGCAGGCTCAATCCCGTAAAGGATGATACTGATACAGAGTACGCCATAAGACTGGCAATAAGCGAGGGAGCACGAAGCATAGTGGTGCTTGGAGCAACAGGCAGCAGAATAGACCATGTGCTTGGAAATATTTCACTTTTGGGAATAGGCCTGGAAAGTAAAACCGATATCAGCATTATCGATACAAACAACCGCATAAGGATGGCAGATAAGCCGGTAACCATTGAAAAATCAGCACAGTATGGCCGGTTTGTATCTCTTATAGCACTGACAGACGACAATGAGGTAAGCCTTAGAGGCTTTAAGTATCCTGTTACTGATTATTCCTTTGACAGGTTTACATCGCTTGGTATATCCAATGAAATAGTAGATGACCATGCAGTGGTTGATATCCATAGAGGAAAATTTATCATTATTGAGTCAAAAGATTGACTTTTTAGGAGTTTTGGTCTACTATGGTTTTAGGATTATTTCGGAAAAGCTTGATTACAGGAGGATTGATATACACTGTGTCGGCTTTGGAACATGATGGGGTAATTAGATGATAGAGAAGTATTATAGCGGGGTAATCGAGCAGATTTACAATCGCATAGGAAAAGAGACTCGAAATATCGTAATGGCGAATTATAGCAATGATTTTTCGATTGAAAATCTTGAGGTTATAAGACGTTATCAAAGCAATGAGGATAACGTCTTTTTTGCATACAGTGAGTTCTCTTACAATACGCTGGTCGGAGCTTATGAGCCATTTTTGGACATCATATGCAATATGCACAGGCGCTTCATAGGCGGAAGCTTTGATGATTTCCAGAAGGAGTGCGGTGTGTACTATCTGCACAGACAGGTGTTAAACAGCTATTATGAGACCGGTGAGTGCTTCAGAGAGGAGACAGTGCTGTTAAATGAGGTAGCATACGAGCAGAGACGCATGACGATGGCCATAGCTGACATGCTCAAGAGGCTTTCTGAGGTGAGGCCTTTGATGATTGTGATAAACAGATTCCAGATGGCATCTAAGAGCTCAATTGAGACCATCAAGTATCTGATTGACAATCCATGCGCCAATATCGGTATCGTGTTAGGTGTCAATGCCATAGTCAAGGGTGCAGACAGCACTGTTGAGGTGTGGGATCGTATAGTTGAGTCGCTTGAGGACAGGAGCGCCATATACTATATAGGCAGTGCCGGACCACTTAAAAATAACATAAAAACCACAAATGATGATGAGCTGTATATCACTATGAACTTTGAGCAGAGTATACAGGAAGCATCAAATATTATGGAGTTTCTGGATTATGAGCAGGCAAGGAGAGGCTGTCGTATCATAGAGCACAAGATTAAGTTTGAGAATGCATGGATTGATGAAAAGAGTCTGAGACGTTTTTATCTGGTCTATGCCAGGACATCTGTTTTACTTGGAGAGATGTCCAAAGCGATTGAGCTTATGAATGAGTACAAGGCGCTGATACCGGAAAATGACAGTGAGCATTATTTTTCTTTGTATTATTTTATGAAGGGTACCTGCTATATGTATCAGGGCAAGCTTGAGAAGGCTGAAGGCTGTGCAAAGAAAGCCTATGACTATGCACTTTTGGCGGATGATGAATTGCTCGAATTCAAGTCTGAGCTTTTGTCCGTTATGATAAAGATGTCGGGCTGGTACAATATATTCTTCTGTGTACAGGATATACCTGTCAGTGATGAAATTATAGAAAAGCTCATAAAGCACGGCTACAGGAATCATCTGGCACATATATATATTTACGCATACGACAATAGCCGGGATGTGGTGAAGCAGTCCTTTTATGATGAATCATTACTAAAGCATTTTACGAAGGGGCTTGAGCTTGCGAAGGAGATAGGAAATGAGCAGCTTGTGTATGATGCATATCAGAAGACTATTATGCTTGCCAGCACAAGCGGTCTCAATGAGATAGCCTTTTTATATGTTATCCGTACATACGAGTTCATGAAGGGGCACGGCAATATATATGTTGCGAGAGTGCTTACGTCTATAGGCTACAATTTAAGTGCCATGGGTAAAAATGAGCTGGTTGACAATTATTACAATGCTGCAATCAATATGTTATATTACCTGAAGATGCCGGAGGATATAGCTGAGGTGTATTATAACAAGTCTCTTAACTATATCATGCAGGGCAATTATAAGGAGGCTGTCCATGCACTTTTAGTTGCCATGAAGACTATTATAAAGCTTCATCTAAACAGCTTAAGAGTGTGCAACACGAGTAAGGTATATGCGCTTCTTGCGCTTGCATCTATATTTTCGGGTGACAGATTCAGCTGTGAGCGCTATCTGCTCAGCTGCAAGCAGTTTCTTAATTATGTCATCTACAGAGTAATTGACACCACAAGAACTGAGGCAGTCCATGACTATTCCAGTTGCGATGATGAGATGTTCCTTTACTCCTTTGCATCAGCCATGCTCTTGTGGCACGATGGTGAAAAGGAAGAAGCCTTTTTACGTTTTGAGGATGCGGAGAGATATCTCGTTAATGCGGAGGGAAACGAATTTTTTGCATATTCGATATACAGGGAAAGCAGGATGAAGCTGTTTGAGCTGCTCGGCAAAAATGAGCTTATAGAGCATGAGAGAATACTTTTAGAGGCACACAATAAAAGGATGCATGAAATAGCAGAGGCAGCTCCGCTTGACATGTTAAAAAATATCAACCTGGAGTCACTGAGTGATGGCCATATCAATGAGCGGCAGATTAATATGCTTGTAAAGCAGCATGGGCTCGAAAAGGATTATCAGGGCTCAAAGCGTCAGATGGAGTTTATTTCCATATGGCAGACCATTATCGATGTCAATGACCAGAAGAAGGACACCATGATTGAAAATGCCATGAGCAATTTCATCAATCATTTCAGTCTTGACTGTGCGCTGATCATAGATCTGCACGCGAAGGAGCCGCAGGTGCTTTATAATGATACGGGCTGTGATATGACAGATGAGGTTATAAAGGGTATATGTGATATCATGATAGACTATCCGGAGGGCATTGCCACATCAAAGATTGCAGAGGGCTTCTACGAGTATGAAAATGTCATCTCGTACTTCGGCGTGGATGATGTATGCTCATTTGTCGCAGTGCCTTTTATCAAGAATGATGCACTTTCAAGTGTACTCATAGCATATGTGCGCATGAAGGACAACTGGCATGGCTCAATCGAGCGATACATGCTCAATGAGGATGATCTGAGCATTTTCAAGCTGTTGTTCAGAGAGCTTGAGTATTCCATTGCCCGTATTGAGGCCAATGAGAAGGCCAATGAGATGAACAAGAGGCTGAAGCAGGCAGCTATCACTGACATGCTTACCGGTATCTATAACAGAGCAGGTATGTATCAGGAGATTGAAAAGCTTGAAAAGCGCATAAGTGTTACATCCGGTGGCATGGATGTGGGTCTTATGTTTATTGACCTGGACAATTTCAAGCATTATAATGATACATATGGTCATGATGTGGGAGATCTGATACTTAAGGAGATGGCCTTTGTGTTCAAGGAAGTTGCTAAGGACAGAGGCTTTGTGAGCAGATATGGCGGTGATGAGTTCATCATAGTCATTGAGTCATGTGCCAGATACGAGCTTGAGAATATCGCAAAGGATATCTATGCGAGAATTGCAGAGGCAGACGGCTTCAGCAGGCAGATAAAGAAATATCTCAACCATGACGTAGAGTTTAATGAGGAGAAGAATATCACCTGCTCCATCGGTATTTCATATGAGAGAAATGTTACCAGTGAGAGTCAGATTACCGAGCTCATTAAAAAGGCGGACGATCTGATGTATACAGTAAAGACAGGCGAGAAAGGACACTATGCATTCTTTTAAATCAGATGAATTTAAGATAAGAGTACTGACAAAGGATGATGCGGAGGAGTACAATGCACTGCTTCGTTATGCTTTTCAGGTGACAGAGGCAGACCTTGCCGAGACAGGCTGGAAGGATGACGAAATCAAGCAGTCGAAGTTTCCGGTGCTTGAGAGAGCTGATGTGCTCGGCTGCTTCAATATCATAGACAAAAAAGAGGAGCTTGTGGCTCAGTTTGCTGTATATCCGCTCGATATGAATATATACGGCGAGCGCTACGAGGTGGGCTTTGTCACAAGTGTTTGCACGTATCCTGAGTACACCGGTCATGGTCTCATGAAAAAGCTCATGAGAAAGAGTCTTACGAGAATGCGCGACAGCAACAAGTCGTTTGCTCTTTTGTACCCATACTCCATACCTCTTTACAGAGGACTTGGCTGGGAGATTATCTCAAACAAGATGACATATGTGATAAAGGACAGACAGATTCCCACAAAGCTTAAGGAGCCGGGCTATGTGCGCCGTGTGCAGTGGGATGACGAGCAGTTTAAGAAGCTTCATACTCACTTTGCTGCAAAGACGCACGGCTGTCTGTACAGAAACAATCTGGCTTGGGAGGAGTACTTCCGCTGGGATGAGGATGATACGATGGTCGCCATCTACTACAACGAGGATGATGAACCGTGTGGCTATATGGTGTATCTTATCAGCTCCGATGTCATGCACATCAAGGAGCTCATCTACTTAAACCGTGAGGCACAGCTTGGCCTGTGGGAATACATTCATGCCCACGATTCCATGATAGATGAGGTCAGAGGCAACAACTATTACAGCGAGCCTATCGCTTTTGAACTCGACGACAGTGATATAAAGGAGACGATCAGACCATACGCCATGGGCAGAATCATCGATGTGGCGCAGTTTATTTCACAGTACAACTGTGACCCGGATGGTCCAAGCGGCTGCTTTAGCTTTGAGATAGCAGATGACCTTCTTCCGTGGAACAATGGCACATTTGTCATTGATTTTGAGAAGGGGCACTGTGCTCTCACCGACAAAAATCCACAGTATCACCTAAGCATGTCTATTGGCACGTTTACCACACTGCTTTTAGGCTACAAGAGTGCCGAGAAGCTTTTGCAGATGGGCAAAATACAGACTACGTACGATGCTGTTGCAAAGCTTGACGATATTTTATATCATGAGATACCATATGTATCTGACTACATATAATGATAAAAGGTCAAAAGGTAAAGGAAAATAATATGTCAAATTATGTGATTAGCTGCTGTTCAACAGCAGATCTTACCAGGGAGCATATGCTCGAGAGAAATATTAAGTACGCATGCTTTCACTATGAGCTTGATGGTAAAGAATATATGGATGATTTAGGACAGTCCATGCCACTGCCGGATTTCTACAAGGCAATGGAGGCAGGTGCCATGACAAAGACCTCGCAGATCAATCAGGAGGAGTACATGGAGTACTTCAGACAGTTTCTGGATGAGGGATATGATGTGCTTCACTGTACACTAAGCTCCGGTATATCAGGTACAGTCAACTCGGCAAGGTTTGCAAAGGAGGCTCTCGAGGAGGAATACCCTGACAGAAAGATATATGTGATTGATTCGCTGGCAGCATCGTCAGGCTTTGGTCTTTTGATGGATAAGCTCGCTGACCTTAGGGATAGCGGCATGGATATTGATACACTGGCTGATTGGACCATGGAGCACAGACTTGAGGTGAATCACTGGTTCTTCTCATCAGACCTTACATTTTTTATCAGGGGCGGCCGTATCTCAAAGACCGCGGGATTCGTGGGAAATGTGCTGAATATCTGTCCTTTCATGAATGTGAGCAATGAGGGAAAGCTTATTGTGCGTGAGAAAATCCGCACCAAAAAGAAGGCAATAAAGGAGATGCTTGTGAAGATGCAGGCACTCTGCAAGGATGGTGCCGATTATTCGGATAAGGTCTATATATCAAATTCTGCATGCTATGAGGATGCTAAAGCCGTAGCTGATCTGATTGAGGCTGCCTTCCCTAAGATGAAGGGCAAAGTAGAGATAAATGATATCGGTACGACTATAGGAAGCCACACCGGTCCGGGAACAGTTGCATTGTTTTTCTGGGGTAATAAGAGAGAGGATTAGCCGGATATTTTAGCCTAAATATCTGATTAGAATAATCAAAATCAATAAAGTTGATTATATTTTTATAAAAAATTAAATTACATCAACCAAAGTGATTAAATATAATCATTCCAATAACTGCGCTTATGTGTTACAATTATATCAGTTCAAACGAAAAGAGGTTTTAAGATGAAAGGATATGAAAAATACGAGCGCAGTTATTTTCTGCCTCCTGAATGCACTTATGACTGGGTTAAGAAGGATTATATAGATAAAGCACCACTGTGGTGTTCGGTTGATTTACGTGATGGCAACCAGGCTCTAATCGAGCCGATGAGTCTTGAGGAGAAGCTTGACTTCTTTAAGATGCTTGTAGATATAGGCTTTAAGGAAATCGAGGTAGGTTTCCCGGCAGCTTCTGAGACAGAGTTTAATTTCACGAGAGCTCTTATTGAGAGGGATATGATTCCTGATGATGTTACTATACATGTGCTGACACAGGCCAGAGAGCATATCATCAAGAAGACCTTCAAGGCACTTGAGGGAGCACCGAGAGCAGTTGTACATCTGTACAATTCCACATCTGTTGCACAGCGTGAGCAGGTGTTTAAGAAGTCAAAGGAAGAGATAAAGCAGCTTGCAGTTGACGGGGCTATTTTACTGAGAGACCTTGCGGCAGAGACTGACGGTAATTTCCGTTTCCAGTATTCACCGGAGAGCTTTTCGGGCACTGAGGTGGATTATGCGGTTGATGTGTGCAACGCAGTGCTTGATGTATGGCAGCCAAAGGCTGATAATAAGGCCATCATCAATATCCCTACCACAGTAGAGAACGCTATGCCACATGTTTTTGCCACACAGATAGAGTATATCAACAAGCACCTCAAGTACAGAGACGGAGTAGTGCTGTGCTTACATCCTCATAATGACAGAGGCTGCGGTGTTGCCACATCAGAGCTTGGCGTGCTTGCAGGAGCTGAGGAGATAGAGGGTACACTGTTTGGAAACGGTGAGAGAACAGGAAATGTCGATATCGTGACACTTGCTATGAATCTCTACTCACACGGAGTGGATCCACAGCTTGATTTTTCAAATCTGCCTGAGATCAGGGAGAAGTATGAGACATTTACCAGAATGAAGGTAGGAGAGAGACAGCCATATGCGGGAGACCTCGTATTCTCTGCATTTTCAGGCTCTCATCAGGATGCTATTTCAAAGGGCATGGCATGGAGAGAGGAAAAGAAGCTTGATAAGTGGACAGTTCCATATCTGCCTATAGATCCAAAGGATGTCGGCAGGACATACGAGGCTGATGTTATCCGTATCAACAGCCAGTCAGGAAAGGGCGGAGTGGCTTATATCCTTAAGCAGAGCTTCGGTATCAATGTGCCACAGCAGATGAGAGAGCAGGTCGGATACATGGTCAAGCAGGTATCGGACGAGGAGCACAAGGAGCTTTCACCTGATTGGGTACACAGCATCTTTACAGACAATTATGTGGATTTCCATCCATATTTTACTATACCGGAGTGCCACTTTAAGCAGGTGAACGGTATTTTCGCAGAGGCAGTTATTTTGCACAATGACAGCACCAGAAAGGTAGATGCCAACGGAAACGGCCGTCTCGATGCAGTCAGCAATATAATTAAGCAGTATTTTGACATCAGCTTTGAGCTCACTGTATACGAGGAGCATGCGCTTTCACACGGATCTTCATCAAAGGCTATGGCATACGTGGGTATCACAGTTGACGGCAAGATGTTCTGGGGCGCAGGTGTGGATGAGGATATCATCAAGGCATCAATCGGAGCTCTTGTTGTTGCGGTAAACCATTACCTTGCCACCAAGGCTGACAGTCACGTGAAGGATGAGCGCTATATTGCCATGCTCAACTTCATCCAGGCCAACTACAAGACGGTATCGCTTGCAGATATGGCTGCACAGTTCAATCTGACAGAGCCTTATATCTCAAAGTACATAAAGGAGAAGTCAGGCAAGACCTTCGGAGAGCTGGTCACCAATGCCAAGATGAAAAAGGCACGCACACTGCTTAGAAACAGCATTACAACTGTTGAGAATATCGCAATCGAGGCAGGATATCAGAATGTGGAGCATTTTAACAGACAGTTCAAGAAACTGTATGGAATGACACCGCTTGAGTACAGAAATTCAAGCACAAAATAAGCGGATACAGCATTTTAATATAACCGGATCAATATGCCAAATGACAATTCATTCAGCTGTATTGGTCCGGTTTGCTTTTTAGTACTGCACTTTTTATGTAAAAATCTGCATTAAAATTGTATAAAAATGGGAACAATGGGCTATTGATTGTATTTTATCAAGTAATTTGTTGTTTTTACAACGGATTATATGTACAATGCGGGTATAATATAAATAAAAGATAATTATTCAGAACTACTGATAACAAAGCAGATATTGAGAATTTGTGTTTGGGATGAATAGTTATAATAAAAAGCAACTATTTGAATTATAGTTTAAGAAAGAGAGGAACGTACATGAGCAATAAAACTAGCGCAGTTGTTAAGACAAACCCAAGAAAGGCTGTCATGATCGGATGTGGATTCGTTGGTTCGGCATCAGTTTTTGCACTTATGCAGAGCGGTCTTTTTTCTGAGATAGTTCTCATTGACGCTGATAAGGACAAGGCTGAGGGAGAGGCGATGGATATAAGCCACGGTATTCCTTTTGCCAGACCTATGAAGATATATGCAGGTGGTTATGATGATGTGGCAGATGCTGCTATCATTGTTGTTTCTGCAGGTGCAGGCCAAAAGCCGGGCGAGACAAGACTTGATCTGGTAAATAAAAATGTTGCAATCTTCAAGAGCATCATTCCGGAGATTGCAAAGAGAAATTTCGGTGGAATCTTACTTATCGTTGCAAATCCTGTAGATATTTTAACACAGGTGGCACAGAAGCTTTCAGGACTTCCTGAGGAGCGTGTCATCGGTTCAGGTACCGTGCTTGACAGTGCAAGACTTAAGTACGCGCTTGGAGAGCATCTTGAGGCGGACAGCCGAAGCGTACATGCATTTATAGTAGGTGAGCATGGAGACAGTGAGGTGGTTGCATGGTCATCAGCCAATGTTTCCGGAGTGGAGCTTCACAAGATGTGCGAGATGAGAGGTCACTACAAGCACAAGGAGAATACAGAGGAAATCGCTGCAAACGTAAAGAACAGTGCTTACGAGATAATTAACAGAAAGCATGCGACATATTATGGTATCGCTATGTCAGTCAGACGTATCTGCGAGGTAATCATGCGTGATGAGAAGTCTATTCTTCCTGTTTCACACATGATGCATGGACAGTACGGCATCGACGGTGTGGTTCTCTCAATGCCTGCAATCGTTGGAGCAAACGGAGTGGAGAGCGATATCCCAATCGAGTTAAACGGTGAGGAAGCTTTAAAGCTCAAGGAGTCTGCTGATGCACTTAAGAGCATACTTGACGGGCTTGAGCTGTAAATATCAGGCTCATAATATTAAACTTATATAAAATACTACAAATTCAGTAGGGTTTGGGGTATAATGATAACTGTCGGGCTGCATATATTATGTGCTCGGCGGTTATTTGATTTTATGGCGGATAATTATTTAGAATTACCGGGAAAAAGGAGTATATATAATGAGCGAAAGAAAACAAATCCATCAGGAGTTTCTGACAGGCGAAAGAGCCCTGTTTGCAAGCAACGACCTGGATATATATGATACCATTTTTGATGACGGAGAGTCACCTATTAAGGAGAGCCATGGCATTAGCCTGACAGGCTGTTTTTTTAGATGGAAATATCCGCTATGGTACTGTAGTGACATAGCTGTAAAGGACTGTACATGGTTTGACATGGCGCGTGCGGGTGTCTGGTATACTGACAATATCTCTGTCACTGATTCAATAGTTGAGGCACCTAAGAACTTCAGGCGCTGCAATTACTTAAAGCTTAAAAATGTGACGTTTCCAAATGCCCAGGAGACACTCTGGAGCTGTGACCATGTCGATATAGAGAATGTCTCGGCAAAGGGAGATTATTTTGGCATGAATACAAATAATCTTATCATGAAGAATTTCCAGCTGGTCGGCAACTATTCGTTTGACGGTTCAAGGAATGTAGAGGTGCACGATTCAAAGCTTATCTCAAAGGATGCCTTCTGGAATACGGAAAATGTCACAGTCTATGATTCATTTATTACAGGTGAATACCTTGGCTGGAACGCAAAGAATCTGACACTTATAAACTGCACAATCGAGAGCTTGCAGGGGCTTTGCTACATCGACAACCTTGTTATGAAAAACTGTAAGCTCATAAACACTACATTGGCATTTGAGTATTCTTCGGTAGATGCAGAGATTTGCAGTAAGGTGGACAGTGTTTTAAATCCGACAAGCGGAGTGATAAGGGCAAAGGAGATTGGCACACTGACTATCGAAAAGGACAGAGTTGACCCATCAAAGACTAAGATAATATGTGAGGGAAAATAATCTATGTATGATTTTGACACCGTTGTAGACAGAAGAAATACAGGCTCACTAAAGTGGGATGTGGCAGAAAATGAGCTCCCGATGTGGGTAGCAGATATGGATTTTAAGACAGCACCCCAGATAATAGATGCAATATCAGAGCGTGTTTCTCACGGAGTGTTTGGCTATTCCATCATTCCGGATGAGTGGAATGATGCGTATATTTCGTGGTGGGACAGACGCCATGGGCTTAAAATCGAAAGAGACAGCCTGATTTTTTGCACAGGGGTCGTACCGGCCATATCATCTACAGTGCGAAAGCTCACAACACCTGGTGAAAATGTGCTTATCATGACACCGGTATACAATATATTTTTTAATTCCATATTTAATAACGGCGTAAATGTGCAGGAAAGCCCGCTTGGATACGAAAACGGCAGATATTTTGTGGACTATGACAGGTTGGAGCATGACCTTTCCAATCCACAGACCTCGCTTATGATATTTTGCAATCCTCACAATCCGTGCGGTATCATCTGGACAAAGGATGAGCTTGCGAAAATAGGTGCACTCTGCAGGAAGTACAATGTGACGGTCATATCAGACGAGATACACTGCGACATCACAGCACCGGGAAAATCATACGTGCCGTTTGCGGCAGCATCAGAGGACTGCGCCGATATAAGCATCACCTGTATTGCTCCGACCAAGTGCTTTAATATGGCTGGCTTACAGACTGCGGCAGTGATGGTGCCAAATAAATTTTTGCGCCACAAAGTATGGCGCGCATTAAATACAGACGAGGTGGCGGAGCCAAACGCATTTGCCATCACGGCAGCAGTTGCGGCATTCACAAAGGGTGAGCCGTGGCTTGAGGAGCTCAGAAAATATCTCTGGGAAAACCGCAAAACAGTCTGTGACTTCATGGCAGAAAATCTGCCGCAGATACATGTAGTGGATGCCGATGCGACATACCTCATGTGGCTTGACTGCAGTGCACTCACAGATGATTCTGTGGCATTTACGCAGATGATTCGCGAAAAGACAGGACTTTATCTGTCGGAGGGAGCTGAGTTTGGAGGCAATGGCCGTTACTTTGTGCGATTGAATATCGCATGCCCCGGTTCAGTGCTTATGGAAGGGTTGGAAAGGTTAAAAAGAGCTCTCGTTTAAGCTGAATATGTACATTTTTTAAAATAAATAAGACCGGTGATCGGCCGGTCTTATCTGGTATAATTAAACATTTATGGCATACAAGATTTAGAAATATATCATGCATACGTTTGTTTTCTGATTCGATAGTTAGTATACACTAACATAAATTAGAAGTCAATAACAAATATGGGATTTTGATATTTTTTTGGATTTTTATAAATCACGTACAAATCAAAAAGAAAAGTTTTGCAAACAATAAAATGTATGTTATAATAATATAACTGAATTAAAACGAACGAAAATAAACTCACGGGGGTATTCGAAATGCGAAACAATGAATCATCAGAAAACTATTTAGAGACCATACTTATTCTCAGCAAGAAGCTTCCTGTGGTACGCTCAGTTGATATAGCAAATGAGCTTGGATTTAAGAAATCCAGCGTGAGTATAGCCATGAAAAACCTTAGAGAGAAGAACAATATCACAGTTAGTGATGCAGGATTTATCACACTCACAGATTCAGGAAGACAGATAGCAGAGATGATATACGAAAGACATGAGCTTTTGTCAGAGTGTCTTGAGAAGCTTGGTGTTGATAAGGAGATTGCAGCAGAGGATGCATGCCGTATAGAGCATGTCATCAGTTCTGAGAGCTTTGAAGCAATCAAGAAGCATATACATAAGAGCTGATATATGAAACCAGTACCGCAGGGTACTGGTTTTTTAGTGTATCGTTTTTCTTGTATATATGAGAAAAATCATCTATAATAGTGAAGCTGTAATCGGCGACATAAAATCTGAAAGGGGAAAAGATGAAACAGATATTAAAATATTTGAAGGAGTACAAAAAGGAATGCATCTGTGCTCCGTTATTTAAGCTGCTGGAAGCATCCTTTGAGCTTATAGTACCGCTTGTCATGGCGGCAATCATTGATAACGGAATTACGGCTTCGGACAAGCCGTATATATGGAAGATGGGAGGTGTGCTGGTGCTGCTTGCGGCAGTTGGTTTGGTAAGTTCGGTCACAGCACAGTATTTTGCGGCAAAGGCGGCAGTAGGTTTTTCCACAAAGCTTCGCCATATATTGTTTGAAAAGATAGAGTCACTGTCATTCTCAAAGATGGATACAGTGGGCACATCGACACTTATCACGAGGATGACAAGCGATATAAACCAGGTACAGTCAGGAGTCAATCTGGTACTTCGACTCTTCCTTCGCTCGCCATTTATTGTATTCGGAGCTATGGCGATGGCTTTTACAGTAAATGTAAGAGCGGCAATGGTTTTTGTAGTTACTATACCTCTGCTTTCAATAGTGGTATTCTCAGTTATGGCTGCAAGCCTTCCGCTTTACAAAAAGGTGCAGAGCTCTCTTGACACAGTGCTTTCACACACCAGGGAGAATTTAGAGGGAACCAGGGTTATAAGAGCTTTCAATAAGCAAAATGATGAGATTGACAGCTTCAACAGAGACAACGAGTTTTTAACCAATATGCAGCAGGTTGTAGGACGAATCTCAGCACTCACCAATCCTCTGACTTTTATCATTATAAATATCGCAACAATCGCAGTTATCGTATCAGGCGGCAAGCAGGTATACGCAGGAATCCTCACACAGGGTGAGGTTGTGGCACTTGTAAACTACATGTCACAGATACTTGTCGAGCTGATAAAGCTTGCAAACCTCATCGTACAGGTGACAAAGGCAGTGGCGTGCGGTAATCGTATAGCTGATGTGCTTTCTATTCCATCAAAGCTTCCTGAGAAAAATCCTAAGCTCATTGGTGCAAAGGATGGCGCACCTGAGGTTGAGTTTGACCATGTCTGCATGACCTATGAGGGAGCGGCCGATGAGACACTCACAGATATAAGCTTTACAGTGCAAAAGGGGCAGACAATCGGAATCATCGGTGGTACAGGTTCAGGAAAATCAAGCCTTGTAAACCTTATCCCGAGGTTTTATGATGCCACAAAGGGTACTATAAGGATTCAGGGAAATGATATAAATGACTATGATGCAGTGCAGCTTCGAGACAAAATCGGTGTTGTAATGCAAAAGGCAGTGCTTTTTGCAGGAACGATAGCCGACAACCTGCGCTGGGGCAAAAATGATGCCACAGAGGAGGAAATGTGGAAGGCACTCGATATAGCACAGGCGACAGAGGTCGTAAAGGGCAAAGAGGGAGGCCTTGACTACATGATAGAGCAGGGCGGCAAGAACTTATCAGGCGGTCAGAAGCAGCGTCTTACAATTGCCAGAGCGGTTGTAAAGGATCCTGACATACTGATACTTGACGACAGTGCATCAGCGCTTGATTTTGCTACAGATGCGAGTCTTCGCGCGGCATTAAAGGGCATGCATGGTGACAAGACAATATTTATCGTGTCACAGCGTACCTCATCTATCCAGTTTGCGGACAATATCATAGTGCTCGACGACGGACAGATGGTTGGCTTTGGACCTCATGAAAAGCTGCTTGAGACATGCGAGACCTACAAAGAGATATATGATTCACAGTTTAAAAAAGAGTCGGATATGACCAGACAAAAGGAGGTGTAGAGTGTGGCTATGGATAATGCGAAGATGAATAAAGCAGGCACAATGCGCAAGGTATTAAGCTACATGAAGAGATATATTCCTTTGCTTGTAATTTCACTTGCCCTGTCTGTTGTTACAGTGGCGCTTACTCTTTATTTTCCAATTCTCACAGGACGAGCAATTGATTTGATTGTAGGAAAAGGAAAGGTTGATTTTACGGCTATGACAGCCATCTTCACGAGAGCAGCAATAATAGTCGTCATAGCGGCAGCAGCCCAGTGGCTTACTAATATCTGCAACAACAGGATGACCTACAACATAGTGAGGGATATAAGACGTGATGCATTTTTAAACATTGAAAAAATGCCGCTTTCCTATATTGACAGCCACTCACACGGTGATATGGTCAGCCGTATTATAGCCGATGTAGATACATTTTCAGAGGGACTTTTGATGGGCTTCACACAGCTCTTTACAGGAATTGCAACAATAGCAGGCACGCTTATTTTCATGCTTACAATAGATGTGAAAATATCATGCATTGTAGTGCTCATCACACCTCTGTCACTTTTTGTGGCAAGCTTTATCACTAAAAAGACATATTCCATGTTCCAGCTGCAGACAAGAACAAGGGGAGAGCAGACATCACTCATCGATGAGATAGTAGGAAATGAAAAGGTCGTACAGGCCTTCAACCATGAGGATGAGGCGCTTGAACAGTTTGACGAGATAAATGACAGATTACAGAAATGCTCACTGAGGGCAACATTTTTCTCAAGTCTTACAAATCCGTGTACACGTTTTGTCAACAGTCTTGTGTATGCTGGAGTCGGAATTTTTGGTGCCATGAGTGCACTCACCGGCGGAATCACAGTAGGACAGCTTTCATGCTTCTTATCATACGCCAACCAGTACACCAAGCCGTTCAACGAGATATCGGGTGTCATCACAGAGCTTCAGAACGCACTTGCCTGTGCTGCTCGTATATTCGAGCTGATTGAGGAGAAAAAGGAGATACCGGATGCTTCGGATGCGGTAATACTTGAAGAGGCTGACGGACGTGTGGACATAGAGGATGTTTATTTCTCATATGTGCCGGATAAAAAGCTTATCGAGGATTTCAATCTCCATGTAAAGCCTGGACAGCGCGTGGCTATCGTAGGTCCGACAGGCTGTGGAAAGACGACTATTATCAATCTGCTTATGAGATTTTATGATGTAAACAGTGGAACAATTAAGGTGAGCGGACATGATATCAGAAAAATCACGCGCGAGAGTCTTCGTGACAACTATGGTATGGTGCTTCAGGAGACCTGGTTAAAAACGGGTACAATCCGTGAAAATATTATAATGGGTAGGCCTGATGCAACAGATGAAGAAATAATCGAAGCAGCAAAGGCAGCTCATTCACACGGATTCATAAAACGACTTCCAAATGGTTATGATACAGTAATAGGTGAAGATGGCGGCAGCCTTTCACAGGGACAGAAACAGCTGCTATGCATTACAAGGGTAATGCTGTGCCTACCTCCTATGCTCATACTTGATGAAGCAACTTCATCTATTGATACGAGAACAGAGATAAAGATACAGAATGCATTCCTAAAGATGATGAATGGAAGGACAAGTTTTATAGTAGCGCATAGACTTTCAACTATAAGGGAAGCTGATATCATCCTTGTGATGAAAGATGGAAAGATCATAGAACAGGGAAATCATGAATCACTTCTTAAGCAGAATGGATT
>ERZ779671.326-NODE-326-length-25581-cov-2.252527_pt1 | contig 25581 bp, 28 predicted proteins | sample MGYA00511074_ERZ779671 | MGnify/ENA primary metagenome ERZ779671 (study PRJEB29588, sample SAMEA2158454) | human gut metagenome | biome: human gut; feature: human-associated habitat; material: faeces | place: Denmark | collected 2008/2010 ... | reverse complement strand
CAAAAACAAACTAATAAACGAGAAAATTTACAAACAAGCGAAAGAGAACATTATAAAGGAATATAAACTAGACAAAATAGAAATTTGATTTTATAAGGACAAAAGTGTATAATCCAAACAGGGTTCTCTCTAACAGAATGGAGGATTAATGGAAGTTCAAGTTATAGAGAAAATTCAAGGAAGAATAGATAGAGCTACAGGTTTAAAAATAAATACAAGATTAAGAGTAGCTGCGTATGCAAGAGTAAGTACAGATTCAGAAGACCAATTAAATAGTTTTGAATCACAAGTAAAATACTACAACGAAAAAATCAATAAAAATAATGAATGGTTATTTGTAGAAGTATATGCAGATGAATCAATTTCAGGAACACAAGATTATAAGCGTAGTAATTTTATGAGAATGATACAAGACAGCTTAAATGGAAAAATTGATTTAATATTAACAAAGTCAATTTCAAGATTTGCTAGAAATACTTTAGATACTCTAAAATATGTAAGAATGCTAAAAGAGAAGAATGTAGCGATTCTATTTGAAGAAGAAAATATTAATACTCTAGAAATGGCAGGAGAATTACTATTAACTATATTAAGTTCAGTTGCACAGCAAGAAAGTGAAACAATATCATCACATGTAAAACTAGGACTAAAAATGAAACAACAACGAGGAGAGCTAATTGGATATAATGGCTGTTTGGGTTATACTTATGATAAGGAAAGTAAAAGTATATCTGTAAATGAGGAAGAAGCGGAAATTGTAAAATACATTTTTAGCAGATATGCACAAGGTGTTGGTTCAAGTATTATTGCAAAAGAACTAACAAACATGAAATATAAAACTCCAAAAGGCAAAAGTAAGATAAAGAGAGTAGAAAATAATAAAATTGAGGTAACGATTAATGTTATTAAAGAAAATCTTGAAATAAAATGGGAGAAAGAAGATGGAATTTAATTTGATAAAAGTCAAAGAAAAAGACAAAAGTATAATATATAATTTAATGCAATTATATACATATGAACTTAGCTTTTTTGAAGATGAAACTGCAACATTTACAATGCTAGATTCTGGATTATATGTAATGAATAAATATGTTGAAAGATATTGGCAAGATGAAAATAGACATCCATATATATTAAAATATAATAATGAACTAGCTGGATTTGTTTTACAGAGATATAATAAAGAAAATATGAACGAAATAGCTGAATGTTTTGTTCTTAACAAGTATAGAAAAATAGGAGCAGGTACATTTATGGCAAATAAAATGTTTGAGTTATATAAAGGAAAATGGGAAGTTAGAACATTAGTGAAAAATGAAAGAGCTCAAAAATTTTGGAGAAACACTATAAAAAATTTTACAAATAATAATTTTGAGGAAAAATATATTAGAAATAATTCAAGATTAGCATTTTACTTTGAAAGTTAGATTTATAGCATGGAAATTTAATAAATCCGTGCTATAAATTTTATAAAATGAAAAAATCAAAAAAATTATAAGAATATTTGCCGTTTTCATTCGTAAATGATACAATATTTACGAATGAAAACGGCAAAGGAGAATTAGTGATGATGATATACAAAACGTAGAAAAATCATTAAAAATCCAATGTAACTAAAGAACATATATAATATTAATATTATATATATAGGAGATTAAGATATGATAGAAGAAGTAAAAAAGATTGTTGTTAAAAGATATAAAGAGGAATACAATCGAGTATACAAAGAGTATTATGATATAACTTTTATGATTTCAACGCTCGAAATAGATTTACACAAACTAGAAAGTGAAATCATGTATCCAGTTGAAAAAAAACATTTTAGTTTAATCCAAAAAGTTTTAACAAAAAGAGGAGAATACAAAGAATATAAAAAAGAAGGTGAAGAGCAAAATCAAAAAGTTCGAAAAGCTTCTGAGATAAGAACAAAATTATTTGTTGAAAAAACAAGGACAGAAAAAAAAATACAAGAATTAGAAGAAAAATTACAACAACTAAAAAAAATTGACTTTTCAGAGATGGAAAACGCAAAAGTAATTAAGAGTTTAGGAATTAATTTATTTGAAGCATTTAGTATTTTAGAGAAGAACAATATTCCAATTGTTTTAACGGAGGCAGATAAAATAGTAACAAAAGTGGAAAGTGACTATTCATCGAAAGGTGATGTTATAGGTGTTCATAAAACTCAATTTGCACCAACAGGTTCAAAGATTAGGACAGCTAAGGATGTAAAAGCTGTATTTAAAGATACAATAACTATTAATGGACAAAAGTATGAATATGAATATATGTCAGAAAGAGATACAGTACATATGGCAATGAATGGTGAAGTTTCATCACATACGGGTGGTTGTTGGGATGATTGTAAATATTCAATATTAATTCCAATGTCTGACATACCAAATGAAAAGATTGGTTATGCAAATTCAGTGGATACTTTTACAAAAGGGTCATTAAGTTTATCTCAAAATTGTTGGATATTGTGTCCTATAAACGAAGTTGAACAGATAAAAAAGAATAATCCAAAGGTAAATGTCATTGGCTATGAAGGAAAGTCTGTTTTTGGTTATTCAGGACCATTTTTATCGGCGTTAGGATACAAAGCAGAAGATATAGGAATGGGCTCATGGTGTAACGAAGAAAGTAGAAAACAATTTGAAAGATTAATGAAAAAAGAGGGAATTAAAATAAAACAACATTTTGGGACATATTTTTACGAAGATGAAAAAACATTAACAGAGATAAATTCTTTAGTTTCTATATGTAAGGTTATAAAAGATAACGGATTAATTAAAGATTCTAAAGACATACCTGATGTAGTTGAACAATTATCAAACACGGTTTTCAAGACTAGAATAGAAAGGTTATGTTTGGGGTCTAATTTTAAAAATGGACAATATCCAGATGCGATAAAGGGAAATCATAAACATTTAGATATATTTTTCTCAAAGATGCAAGAAAATGGATTTGAACTTTCAGATAATTACAAAACTATATTTAGAAGAATTGAACAGATAGGAATAGAAAGGGCCCCTGATTTTAATCAATTAATTCAAGGAGTAAATTTATCGGAAAATGAAAAGAAAGTTTTAGGGATTTTTAATAACGCATTATTAAGACCAGGTTTCATAAAACCTGGCATCAATAAAAATAGTGAGTATGCAATTAAATTTATGTCAGTAGTTGTATTAGATAGCATTTCAAGAAGTAAAAGCAGAATAGTAACTAGTAAATTAGATGATGAATTAGATAGATAAAAAATAAAAAAAGATGAATGAAGGATACTTTGAAATTTCAGATGTTGGTAAAGTAATTGATTATATAGAATTGTGTTAGTAAAAGTACAAGAAAAGAATAAAAAATTAATTTAAAACAATAGATAATATTAATAAATATAATTTAAAGGAGAACTAGATTATGAAAATAGGAATCGATATAGATGGAGTTATATTAGATTATGAAAGAGTATTAAAAACATATGGGGATTTATATGATTTTATAGAATTAAAAAAAGATGGAATTATTAATAGAAATGAACAGTATCTAAGAAATAGATATGACTGGACAGATGAAGAAAGAATGAATTTTGTTAATAAATATTTTTTGAAATTATCAAAACAAACACATTTAATACCAGGTGCAAAAGATGTAATTGATATGTTACAAAAAGAAGGAAATGAACTTATTATCATTTCAGCAAGAGGTGGCGTAATAGAAGCAATGAAAGATATTGCAATAGAAAAGTTTAATGAAGAGGAAATATCATTTAATAAATATTATTGGAAACAGGAAGATAAATTGGAAGCGGCTAAAAACGAAAAGATCGATGTAATGATAGATGATTCATATGATGTTTGTAAAAAATTATCATCAAATGGAATAAAAACGATATATTTCAGAGATAAAGATATGAAAGTGTTAGAACAAAATGAAAATTTGAAAGAAGTAAGTAATTGGGGAGAAATATATAGATATATAAAAGGTATGCAAAGCAAATAAAAATATTAAATGTTAATGGAAACAAAAAATTCAGGAAAAATAGAAATCATTTTGAGAGATGTTATTATTTTCTTTAAATTGATATGACCCTAATATAACAGTTAGAGAATCCTTGAAGTTTTGAAAAACTTCTGCATTTTGCATTAAAAAATTTTGCTTAAGTTCCCCGAGTATCTAAAGAATTTGCTGTATTTAATATATTATTAATTGATATTATTATTTTTTCATATTCGTTCATAAGACATATATACCTCTCTATAACTTTTCTTTAGTAAAAGTAGTTAAAAATAGTTTAACATAATTATTTTGGTTTGACAATTATAAAAATACATGTATAGTAAAAATATATTTTAAAAGTTTACTTAAGGAACATAGCTTGAGAGGTAAAGGACAAAAAAATTGTCTACACGAAGTAAGAAATAAAATCTTGCAAAGAAGTATTAAAGATTCTTTTGCAGGACTTTTTGTTTTTTATAAGAATAATATTAGTATAGAAAGAAGTGAACTTTATGAAAAAAATAGTAGTTAGAAATGTTAAATTTGAAGATTTAAAGGCAGTAGCTGATATTGCAATTAGAGGATGGAAAACAGCATATAGAGGAATTGTAGATAATGACTATTTAGATAATTTAAGTGTTGAAGAAAATTATCAAAAAAGAATTAAAGATTATAAAGAAAATGGTTTTATTGTTGCAGAAAAAGATAATGAGATTATTGGTTTTTGTAGATATAGAATAGGTAATAATTATAAAAACGAATATCCAGAAGTTGACTGTGAATTGTGTGCTTTATATGTAAAACCAGAAGAAAAAAGAAAAGGAATAGGTAAAGCTCTTATAGAATATGTTAAAAATGAATTTAGAAAGAATAATCTTAACAAAATGATTATTTGGTGTTTTAAAAATAATTATCCATCTAGAGCATTCTATGAAAAAATGGGTGGAAAATTATGTGGAGAAACATTTTGTGTAAGAGGTGGCAAAGAATATAAAGAAGTTGGTTTTATATATGATTTAAATGAAAATTCATGATGTTAAAATTACAATAAAATACAGTAATCAATTTTATGAAAATGAAGGTGAATTCAAAAATGAAAATTATATTAGAAATTAATAATAGTAATTCATCAGCTGAAACAGTTGCAAAAATGATTAAAAAAAAATTTGAACTATAATGAATTGATGAAGATAAAAAATATATATGTACTAAAAAGAGAGGAATGTTATGCTAGGAAAATTTTTTGAATGCGAAGCAAATAAAAATGATAAATATTATAGAGTTATACAAACTATAAAAGAATATTCTGATGGTAAGAGATTTCCAATAGATGAAGTTGTTGTTGCAGATAAATGTGTAAATTTTAATGCAATAGAACAAAATGAAATGGGAGGATTCTGTATTACAACTTATGATTATGTTTTTAGGTGGCTTATTAGAGGAGATACATTGTGCGAAGTTAAAATTCCAGAAGATAGTAAAATTTATAAAACCACAAGTAATAATGGAATATACATATCTGAAAAAATAATACTAACAAATCCCAAAAAAATAGATGATAATTTTGCAATGAAATTATATAAAATTTCCAATCTTCCGGAAATTTCTTATTTTAAGGCAATGACAGCTTGTGCAATATGTGGATATATGAATACATCTCTAAAAGTTTGCAAAGACAAAGTGAATTTTCAAAATGTAAATATTGCTATATCAGAATTTGAAGATTTTTGCAAACGAAGAGAAGAAGAAAAATATGTTAGAAATCCGTTAGAAATAAAAAATGTAAAGATTTTATATGACAAATTAAAAGAAATAAAGTGGAGAGCGAGATGAGAAAAAAAGTAAAAATATATGTTATAAAATGAAAACAAGATAAAGAATATATTTTAACTATGAAAGAGATATATAGAAGATATTTAGAGTAAAGCAATAAATAGTAATTTGAGGAGGAGATTAGTTTGAAAAATAACTAGTCTTTTTTTTTGATAAGTTTCTATGACATTTAATGATACTTTTTGTCAGTTAAAACCCATTTTTTTATAAACTAAAAGAGTATTATTTATGAAATTTATAATTAAATTTTGTATCATTTGTTTTAAAGTTCCTTTCAATATTCTATATCTTGGGTTATTTTCTTTATTCATTAGTAACCATCTTTTTATCTTTTAAATAAGTCTGCTTTTTTCGTTTAAAGTAAAATAAACAATAACACATTTGGGTATTTATCATAAAATAATTTGAGGAGAGATTTTATGAATAATAATGTGAAGATTGTTGTAGATGCAGGACACGGCGGAAGTGATCCTGGAACTAGTGGAAATGGACTTGTTGAAAAGGAATACACTTTAAAATTTGCTGAGTATTTAAATAGAAGATTTAATGAATTAGGCGCAAATTCTACACTTGTTAGGAGTACAGATGAAACAGTAACTCCAACAGAAAGAGTTAACAGAATATTAAATGCATATGGTAATTCACCTGATGTACTTGTTATATCAAATCATTTAAATGCAGGCGGTGCATCAGGAGCAGAAGTTATATATGCTCTTAGAAATAATGATACACTATCAAAATTAATACTTGAAAATTTAAGTAAAGAAGGTCAATCAATAAGAAAAGCATATCAAAGAAGATTACCAAGTGATAATAGTAAGGATTATTATTTTATCCACAGGAATACAGGTGTAACAGAACCAATAATTATTGAATATGGATTTCTTGATAATAAAGGTGATGCAGAAAGAATAAAAAATAATTGGGAAAAATACGCTGAAGCAGTAGTAAAAGCAGTCGCTGAATATAAAAATATTCCTTATGGAGAAAGTATTTCATCTACTACTTATACTGTGCAAAGAGGTGATACATTTTTTATGGGGAATAATGAGTAGAAACATAAAAAATATGAAGAAATTTAAGGCATTTTGAAGAAAAATGTCTTTTTGCATGGTATAATATTAGATGTTATTAAAACTATGTCAGGGAGGTGCAATAATGAGATTTGGATTACTAGGTTATTATCCAGAATATGAGCATAAAGACATGGAAACAATTGTGTTTTCTAGTGATAAAACTATTTTAGAATATGATGTGTTATTAGTTGATTTAAAAAATATCTTTTCAGAATATAAAGCATATTCTGAATATAATGGGTTACCGCGAATAACAGATCATGACTCTATGCGTTTAAAAAAAGATTTAGACAGAAGAAAGGACGAACTTAAGGAGTTTTTAGAAAGTGGTAAAAGTGTAATAGTACTTGATGGTAATGATGATTGTGTTTATTGTTATTCTGGTAATAAAACTACTTCTGGTACTGGAAAAAACACAATAGTAACATATTTAGTTGAAGATGTTCATTCTATATCATTATTACCAATAAAAATATCTTCAATAAATTTAACGGGAAAATCTATTAATTTTAAAAATAAAAAAATTGGTGAATTATTAAAAAAATATACAAACTATTTTGAATATAGAACTATATATGAAAATATTGAAAAAGAAAATATTTTAATGACAATTAAAGATACAAAAAAGGTTGTTTCATATTATGAAAGAATTGGTAATGGTTTATTAATTTTTCTGCCAGATTTATGCTTTAATAGAGTCGATTATAAAAAAGAATCAAGTTTAGAAAAGAAATATTATAATGATTTAACGAAATTAAATGAAATATTTTTAGAAAATAAGTTTGATCTTCCATTGTATTCTAAAAAATATATGTTACCTAATGAAGAAATAATGATTAATGATATAGAAAAAAACAAGATTAAATTAAATAAACTTATAGAAGAAATAGAAAACAAGGAAAAGGTTTTGTTGGAATTACAAAAGGAAAAAGTATTATTTACTGGCTCAGGAACATCATTAGAAAAGAATTCTGTGAAACAATTTAAAGAAATAGGTTTTTCAATAGAAAAGTATGACCCAGATTCGGTGGATGAAGATATTGTTATAAAATATAAGGAAAAAATTGCTGTAGTTGAAGTAAAGGGTGTTTCTGGAAGTGCAACTGAAAAGCATACATCTCAAATTATAAAATGGAAATCAGAATATCATATTGAAAATGATATATTACCAAAAGGTATATTGTTAGTGAATGCTTTTAATGAGAGAATTTTGGAAGAAAGGCAAGAATATTTTCCAACTCAGATGTTAAAATATGCAGCCCATCAAGAAATTTGTCTTTTAACTACTATACAATTGTATAACATAAAAGAATATATAAAAAATAATCCAAATGAAAAAGAAAGAATAATTAATGAAATCTTTTCTACAAGTGGATTATACAAAGGATTTGAGGATTGGAAATTAAATATAAAAAAGAAGGTGGATTTGGATGATTAAAGGAAAACCATTTGTAAAATGGGCAGGTGGGAAAAGACAAATAATAGATAAATTAAAACGATTTGTTCCAGATGAGTTTAATACTTATTATGAACCATTTGTTGGCGGTGGTGCATTACTATTTGAATTATCACCTAAAAAAGCAGTTATTAATGATTTTAATAAAGAACTTATTAATGTTTATGAATGTATTAAAGATGAGAAAAAGTTTGAAGCAATGTGTAGAGAATTAAATCATCATGAAACGGAGCATTCCGAAGAATATTATTATGCGATTAGAAATATAGATAGAGATAAAAAGAAATTTAATAAGTTAGCTGATTATAAAAGAGCCGCAAGAACTATTTACTTAAATAAGGCTTGTTTTAATGGTTTGTATAGAGTTAATAGTAAAAATGAATTTAATGTACCTTTTGGTAAGAAAACTAAAGTAAATACTTATGAAGGACAAAATTTAGGTATTATATGTGGATATTTAAATTATAATGACATTAAGTTATTATCAGTTGATTTTGAAGAGGCAGTAAAGGATGCTAAAAAAGGAGATTTTATTTACTTTGATCCACCTTATGATTCTGATACTTCAACATTTAATAGTTATACTGAAGATGGTTTTGGAAAAGAAGAACAAAAAAGACTTGCTAGAGTATTTAAAGAGTTATCAGACAAAGGATGTTTTGTAATGCTTTCTAATCATAATACTACTTTAGTAAATGAATTATATAAAGATTTCAATATTCATGTAATTGAAGCAAAAAGAAACATTAATTCTAATGGAAAGAAAAGAGGTAAAGTAGAAGAAGTTATTATTACAAATTTTGAAAATAAAAAAGGATTTGAGTAATAAATATTGTATAATATATATAAGGAGGTAAGCATGTATGGGTAAGAAGTATTATTATGAAGATGAAGGTTTTAAGCTCGTGCAAGGTGATTCATTGAAAGTACTCAAAAAGTTAGAACCTAAAAGTATTGATATGATATTTGCAGACCCTCCTTATTTTTTATCCAGTGATGGAATATCCTGCAGTGGTGGAAAAATGGTATCAGTAAATAAAGGTGAATGGGATAAGTCTATTGGCATAGAAAAAAAACATAAATTTAATAGAAAATGGATTAAATTATGTTATGAAGTGTTAAAAGATGATGGTACTATTTGGATTAGTGGAACAATGCATAATATTTACTCAATAGGTATGGCATTGGAACAAGAGGGTTTCAAAATAATAAATAATATAACTTGGAAAAAATTGAATCCGCCACCAAATATTAGTTGTAGAGCATTTGTTCATTCCACTGAAACAATTCTTTGGGCCAAAAAAGATATAAAAAAAGTAAAACACAAATTTAATTACTCTTTAATGAGAAAATTAAATGATGGCAAGCAAATGAAAGATGTTTGGGAAACATCGCTTACTAAGCCTAGTGAGAAAAAATGTGGCAAACATCCTACTCAAAAACCAATTGAAATATTAGAAAAAATTATATTAGCATCTACCGATGAAGGCGATTTAATATTAGATCCGTTTAATGGTAGTGGTACAACTGGAATAGTTGCTAATAGGTTAAATAGAAAATATATAGGTATTGAAAAAGAAAAAGAATATTTAGATTTAACGATTAGAAGAAAGGAAAGTGATATATAATGAATTTTATATCAGAAGAATTTGATACAGAAAACATGATTTTAACAATTGGGATTAATCATTATTCAGTATATCCTGGTGATTCAACATTTGTATGTTTATGGTTACCAACTACCAATGTTAAAATACAAAAAAATAATACAAAAAATATAATGCAACCATATGATTTATTAATAACTAATTTAGTTACTAAAGAAATTGCACATGCATATAAATTGGAGGTGTAATTTTTGACTAGAAATTTTAATGATTGGTTAAGTAAATTTAAAACAAGTATATCTGATTATACTTATTATGTTGATTTTGAAAAAATATATAAAAATGTTGATAAAGTAAAAGTAGAACTTAATATATTAAATTCTCTAATAGGTAGTAAAAATATAGAAGAAGAATTTCAAAATATATTAATTAAATATCCAGAAACTTTAGAGTGTATACCACTTTTATTAGCAGTTCGTTCAAGAGAAATATTTGTTAAAGATGAAATAAATGAATATTTATTTAAATTTGATAAAATGGTTTATTCTATAAAAGATTATATTAAATTTATGAGGGAAAGTGGTTTATTTGATTTATTGAAAAATCATATTATAAATAATTTATACGATTATGTTTTAGGCATTGAAGTAGGACTAGATTCAAATGGAAGAAAAAATCGTGGTGGTCATCTGATGGAAAATTTAGTAGAATCATACATAATAAAAGCTGGTTATGAAAAAAATGTTAATTATTTTAAAGAGATGTATTTGAAAGATATAGAAAAGAAATGGAACCTTGATTTAAGTGAAATGTCTGGACATAATACATCAACTAAAAGATTTGATTTTGTTATTAAAACAGATAAACAGGTATATGTGATAGAAACTAATTTTTATTCTAGTGGCGGTTCAAAATTAAATGAAACTGCTAGAAGTTATAAAATGTTAGCACAAGAATCTAAAAAAGTTGATGGTGTAACCTTCATATGGTTTACTGATGGAACTGGTTGGAATAGTGCTAGAAAGAATTTAGAAGAAACATTTAATGAATTAGAAACTATGTATAATATTGATGATTTAGAGAATGGTATTTTAGAAAAAATATAAAAAATTAATCATCCTATAATTCTTAATGAAAATTAGAATTTAGGATGATTTTTTTGCTTCTTAAAGGTTGAAATAATAATATAGAATACTTCTTTCAACCTTTATATCAACCTACGAAGTAGGATGAATTTTGCGAGTGCAAAATAAGATTTGCACATATCAATTCCTTATGAAATAAGGGATTAATTAGTATTGTTGTGCAAACATCTTATCCTGCTGTTTCATAATTTGATAAATTATGAATCTCTTTAGGATGATAGACAAAACTTGCCGTAATAAATGACTTGACAACTTAAATAAAATGAGCTACTATGCATCATACAAAAATGAGATGCTGTTTATGAATAAGGAGGATTATGACATTAAGTAATATTATTAGGTATGTGAATTTCATACCAAGTAATATTACAAAAATTAAAACCATAGAATTAATTGGGGGGTATCAAACTCTATGGTTAAATACAAGGTTAATTTGAAATTTAAAGATACTTCTAAATCTTTAAATGAAATAATAACTAAAGTATTAAAATTAGAATTGCAAAAGAAGTTTAATATGACCTGCAACTATTTAAATAAAGAGCTACCATGTAATCATACTCATTATTCCCAAGTTGAAGGGAGCAATAATTGATGATAGGGAACAATAATTTTAAAGTAGGACTTTATATAAGATTATCAAGAGATGATGGAAATATAGAATCTGATAGTATTGTTAGTCAAAGAAGTTTATTAAATCAATATGTTAAAGAAAATGATTATATAGTAGTAGATGAATATGTAGATGATGGTTTTTCTGGAACTAATTTTGATAGACCTGCATTTATTAGAATGATGAATGATATTAAAATTGGTAAAATTAATATGATTATTACTAAAGATATGTCCAGATTAGGCAGAGATTATATTGGTACAGGAGAATTAATTGAAAAATATTTTCCAAATAATAATATTAGGTATATTGCAATTAATGATGGTATAGATACTTTTATAGATAATACTAATAATGATATAGCACCTTTTAAAGCCATTATGAATGATATGTATGCCAAAGATATTTCTAAAAAAATTAAAAGCAGTTTGCATTCAAGAATGAAGGATGGTTTATATGTATCTGGAAGATGTCCATTTGGATATCAAAAAGATCCAACTAATAAAAATCATTTAGTAATAAATGCAGAACAAGCAGTTGTTGTTAAAATGATTTTTAATTTAGCACTTAAAGGTAATACATATCATTATATAGCACAATATCTTACTGATAAAAAAATCAAAACACCGGCATCTTATTATAAATATGTATGGAATACCAAATGTACAAATACAAAATGTGTATCACAAGAGTATGGAGTATGGGTTGATACAACTATTAAAGCAATTTTAACTAATAGAATTTATGTGGGAGATGCAGTACAAGGTAAAACAAAAAAGATTAATTATAAACTTAAAAAGACAGTAAAAAATAATCCTAATGATTATATTGTAGTTGAAAATACACACGAGGCAATAATTGATAGAGAAACTTTTAATTATGTACAAACTCTACTACCTAAAAATGTTAAAAGACCAGAGAAGAAAAGATTTTATTTATTAGATGGACTCTTATATTGTGGAGATTGCAAACACCGAATAACAATAAGATATCAAAATAAAACTGGAAGAAGTTACACAACTTGTGATTATTATAGAACATATTCAAAATATCATGTTTGTACTACACATACAAATAATTATGAAGTATTAGAAAGTGTAATTTTAGATAATATAAAAAAAGTTTGCAAAAGGTATTTGGATAAAAATATCATAAAAAATTCTATAGGTGGTTTAGATCTTGAAGATAATATTTTGAAAATAAAAAAACAAATTGAAAGTTTAGAAATGACTAACGATAAACTAATAACTAATTTAGATAAAAGTTATATGGATATGTTAAAGGGTATTATTGATGAGGAACAATATGTAAGAGTTAGTGAAAGTATAAAAAAAGAGATAGAAAATAATAAATTGAGTATTGATAGTCTTAAAAATGAACAAACAAGCGCAAATAAAATTGATAATAAAATATTAGAAAAACATATTAATGAATTTTTATCACTTGAAAATCCAACTAGAGAATTAATAATTAATTTGGTTGAAAAAATTTATATCTATCAAGACAAGACGATAGATATTATATTTACATTTAAAAATATTACATAAAAATTGTATCAGGAGATACTTTATGGAATATTGCTAAAAAATTTAATACTAATGTAAATGAAATAAAAAGATTAAATAATTTAAAAAGTAATGTCTTATATGTAGGTCAAACTTTAAGAGTACCAGAATATTATAAAGCAGAAGATACAAATATATCATATGTAGTTAAAAGAGGAGATAGTTTATATTCAATCGCAAGACAATATGGAGTTAATGTTAATGATTTAATGAAAGTTAATAATTTAACTAGTGATTTATTAAGTATAGGTCAAATTATAAATATACCATCTTCTACAACTATAGTAACACCTTCAGAAGATGACATAATCAATGAAGAAAATACTTATGTAGTTAAAAATGGAGATACATTATGGTCAATATCTAGAATATTTAATGTTAGTATAGATGATATTAAAAATAAAAATAATTTAACAAGTGATATATTGACTGTAGGAAGTGTTCTTACTATTCCAACTGGAACTGAAACAGGTAATGATATTATAGTTTATACTGTTAAAAGAGGAGATAGTTTATGGAAACTTGCTAGAGATTATAACACAACAATAAATGATATTAAACAGTTAAATAACTTAAAATCAGATGTACTTAGAGTTGGCGATGAACTTCAAATAAAAAAGAATACCAATGTGTAAAAGCATTGGTATTTTTAGTATAAGTCTTTACAAACTCCTTTTTGTGGAACATAAAAACAATGATTTTTATATCTTCCACTATTTGCTTGATTAAACCATGTTGGTCTGCATGAATTACCAGATCCTGGTGCATAAAACCAGAGTGCATTAGTCGCAGGATGAAAGTATTCACCATTTATTACTCTTTTAGCAAGATTTTTTTCTGCAGTACTTGATGAACTATAAAAAAGTGGACTATCTGTTCCAGAAAATCCGCCTGGATCTTGATATACCATTTGATAAATACTAGTAATATTTTTAAAATCTAAGCAATTTCCTATAACTCTATTTATTCCAACATTACCAACCATAAGCATTCCAAGATTACCTTCGCCAGTTGCTTCTGCTCTCATAAGTCTAGCAAGTAAATCAAGTTCTTTTGTATTATATGCAACAATAGCCATAATAAACCCTCCCATATATTATATGCAAAAGAGTATCAAAATTAGTTGATAAAATAAAAAAAATATGATATTATTAATTTGTCCGATTTAGGGGATTAGTTAAATGGTATAATAGGAGTCTCCAAAACTTTTGTTGGGAGTTCGATTCTCTCATCCCCTGCCAGGTAAATATTCGCTATATGGCGATTTATATATATTATTTCTAGAGTATTAGCTCTAGATTTTTTTTAATATTAATATGTTGGTTTTAACAAAAATATAAAGAAATAATATGCCATTAATATTTTTATATAAACTTTTGTGTAAAAATAGATAAAATATCTGAATAATTGTTATTAAATTGGATTAATAATAATATGTATACAATTAATGTATTATAGGTTATAATTGAATTAGGAGGAGAAAAAAATGAAAAATAAAATTTTAATAGGGTTAACATGTTTATTTGTATTAATTTGTACTGTAGGGTGTGCAAATACAAAAGAAAACACAAGTGTAAAAAATGATAATGTAGAAAGTGATACAGAACAAACTGTAAAATCAAAATGTTCATATTATGAATGTTTGACAAAGATGTCTTTAGATAATACATTAGAAGAATTAAATGGTATAGTAGGATTTGAAGCTACTAAACTTGAAAGTACTTCACTTGATAAGTATGAATATGACTTTGGTAATGATAAAAAAATTACTGTTTCAATTTCAAATGATAAAATAGTATCTATAAAAATTGAATATGATAAAAAAGAATTAAAAAATAAAAAAGTAACACTTGATAACTTATCAGACATAAAAGCAAGAATTAATGATGGAATTAGTTATGATGAATTTAAAAAAGCCGTTGGTGGTGTTGATGGAACTCTTATTGAAGTTAGTTCTTGGAATAAATATGTTTGGGTAGCAGAAGATGGAAGCAGCAATGTAACTGCATCTTTTGGTAAAGATGGGAACCTTAAATTCTTTAATGGATTAGGTTTTAAAAACTAATAAAAAATGTTAACTATATTAGAGTATTGATATAATTTCAATACTTTTTTTGTACTATATTATTTAATAAAAATATCAATTGTTATGTATATCATAAGTTTTTTTCGTTAATTTATATTTTAAAATATATATGATATAATGAATGTGTATTTAGATTTAACTATATTTTTTTAATTAAGTTTTAATGATAATAAAATAATCGTAAGTGTATTAATTTTATATTCAGGAGGTTTTTTATGAAAAATGAAGAAGATGATAACAAATTACATTTAATTATAGGTGAGGATATACCAAATGATGCTCCTAAGGAGTTTAGTAAAGTTGCCTTATATATTCGGGATAAAGAAAAAAATTTAAACTTATATACTGAAATTACTTTACCATATTTAATCAATCACTCAGAATTTTTAGATTATGAGGGAGATCCCAGATACCTTTTTATGGAAGATTATGATGAAAAAAATAAAATCAGTAGGTATATATGTATGATAAAACCTTTTGGTTCTATGAAAGGTGTATATCGTTTACTTGATGGGAATCCTATTAAAATAAGACCAATTAATATATTATATGAACTACAAAATGATGTAAAAGCATATAGACTTGTAAATGAAGATAATGATAAAAAGTAATAAATAGTTTTAAAAAAACAGTTAGATTTAATTTTAACTGTTTTTAAAATTTATAATAAGGTACCTAAAAATTTAAAATTTTAGTAATATTCATATTATCTAATTAATTTCCATTAACATATTTTATCTTTAATATTTCTGTTTCACATTTCTTATTTTTATAACAATATTTAATTTCTAATTTTATTGCTGATTTAAAATCTGATTTATCAGTTTTAGTAAATGCATCTTCTTCTTTATCACTTTTTATTCCTGATTCTTCAAGAGAAAAGTCTTTTAAAATTTGATCAAAACTTCTTCCTTTTACTTTAGCCATTTCATCACTAAACATTGAGTTGTCATTAAACCTTAAATCAATTTTGTATTCATCTAAATCTTTTTCATTCTTTACTTTCTTTAATACTTTGAAATTATCAAGATAGATATATCTTTCATCATTGTCTCCATAATATACTTTACCTGTTTCAAATGCAAAATGCTCTGATTCACCAATAAACTTATATGTTATATTATCTCTTTTTTCATAACCATAGTCTTCCTTATAAGTTATTTTATTTTTAGAATTCATAGAACAACCACATATTGTGAATAATGCAAAAATAATTAATAATCTTGTAAATACTTTTTTCATAATATTTCTATACTAAATTTTTATTTAATATATTCCTCCTTTTTAGCTTATTATACCATAAATAAATTTTAAAATATATGCTTTTTAATTATTGCATTTTATATAATATTTTATGATAATCGATAAAAATATATTGACAAATAATAAAATTAAGCTTATTATGTAATTGAGGTGAGGAGTTTTGAAAAAAAGTTTTATAGCGAAAATAGTTGAAATAATATTAATAATTATATTAATAGTTGGATGTATATCTTTAATATTTGTACCAGAATTATATGATATGTTCAAATATACAAATGTTAAAACATTTATGAATCAGACATTAATATATAGAATTACCTTTTATTCTTGCTATGTAATTGGTCTTTATATTATATATAAAATGATCAAATTATTTAATATTGTTTACGAAGGTAGTCCATTTAAGAAAGAATTAGAAAATATATTAAAGGTAATAGCGGTAATGTTTATGTTATTATTTTTAATTGTTATTATTAAGTCAATATTTATTCCTAATTTGTTGTCATTTGTAGTAGCAATTATATGTTTTATTGCATCACTTAGTTTTTATGTTTTAGCAGAAGTAATAAAATCTGCGATTAAATATAAGAATGAAGTGGATTTTACAGTGTAGGTGAATGGTATGATAGTAGTTAATTTAGATGTTATGATGGCAAAAAGAAAAATGTCATTAAATGAATTAAGTGAAAAGACAGGAATAACGACAACAAATCTTTCAATATTAAAAACAAATAAAGCAAAAGCAATTAGATTTTCAACACTTGAAGTAATATGCAAAGTACTTAATTGTCAACCTAGTGATTTATTAGAATATAGGAGTGATGCAGATGGAATTAAAGATTAAAAGAGAAAATGTAATTGTACCAATTGTATCGGCATTATTAATAGTAATAATAAGTAATCTAAAAATTGATTGGTATTTTAAAACTATTATGTTTCCATTTTTTATGATATTAGTATCAAGTACTATATTAGTTATGAAAAATGATGATATAAATAAAAAAGCATTTTATTTGCTTATACCAATTATACTTATAATATTTAGTAATTTAATTTTGATATTATTAAAAGGAACATTAGATGAAAATAATGAAATATTAAATATTATTATACTTCCAATATTAATTTCAATATATTTATTTTCATTAATTAACAATAAGTATAAAATAGCTTTAGTTAATATTCCGCTTATGTTTAAAATATTTCCTAGATATTTATTTAGAAATTTAAAAATTTTAAAAATTAAGACAAGTAGAGAAAAAACAAATAAGATATTAAATGCAGTGTTTGGAATTATAGTAGGTATTGTATTTTCTATAATCATTCTTTTCCTTCTAATGAGTGCGGATGATTATTTTAATAAGTTTGTTTCTAAGACATTTATTTCAATTAACTTTGATTTTTCAAAAATAATGCAATTTGTAATATTTTTTATAATTATATTTTCTATAGGTGTTAATTTAATAAGAAATAGATATATAGTTATGAAAGAAAATAAAACAAGAAAAATAGATCACACAATAATAATTTCTATGTTATCAGTTATTAATCTTGTGTTTGTATTATTTCTAATATCAGAAATATCAAAATTATGTGGTAATTTTCTACAAATACCTAAAGGATATATTTATTCAAGTTATGCAAGAGAAGGATTCTTTCAGTTATTATTTGTAACTATAATTAATTTTTCAATAATACTATATTTAATATATAAAACAAATGTAATAAAAGAAAATAAAATTATTAGAAATTTAGTTTTAGTTTTAATAGCATTTTCAGTATTATTAATATTTAATTCATATTATAGGATGTTTCTTTATATTGGTAAATTTGGATTTACTAATTTAAGACTTCAAGTAATATTATTCTTACTTATGGAACTTATATTATTTGGAATAATTATTAAGAAAATAATTAATAAAGTTAATAATGATGGATTAATATTCTTAGTAATAATGACAAGTTTTTATGTTATTAATTTATATATTTGTAATGATTTCTTTATAAGGTTGATTGGTTAAAAAAAGCTTCAAGAAAATATCTTGGAGTTTTTTTTGTTTATGTAAATGTATGAGGTCATTCATAGCTCTCTCGAAGATTAAATTTACAAGGGTATTAAGACAAATAAATTGGATTAAATAAAAAAGTAGTTTTTGTAAACATCAAAAATAAAAAGAGAAAATTAGTTAATTTTCTCTAAAATTAGATGATAAAAAAGGTAAATTATTCTAGATTATCTTTTTTGCTTTTATTAGGTTTTGATACTGGGGTTTTACCACTTTGATCGTGTTTAATATAATAATTATTACTATATACAGATGTTCCACTTTCTATTTTTTTGACAAATTCATTTAAGGTCATTTTATGGTGGTTTCCTGTGTCTTCAAACATTATATTTTTACCAGTAGGTGTTTCTTTTATTGATTTTACTGTCATTATATTGCTCCTTTCATGCTAAAACTAAAATAAAAATATTTAAATTTTAGAAAGAATGTGATACAATTATTTTGTTGGGAATAACTATATCATTAGCTATTTTCTTTTTTTATGTCTTAATAGACAATTACATTGTATCATTGTGCCTTTACATAAGTCAACAAAAAAATAAAAAAAGATTGCAAAAAAATGTTATTTTGTCCCAATATGTGCTATAATATTAATGGGTGATAAAAATGAAAAAAATAAATGTAATAAATTTAATTAAGTATTTTTCTGAAGGAAATGACTATGCTTTTAGAAATGAAGCATATAAAATTGCCAACGATTTTGATAATTCTGGTGATACACAATTAGCTGAATATATTATGGCATTACTTTCTGATGCCAATACTTTTATACCTCAATCTTCTGATTATTCTTCCTCTTTTTTTGAAAAAGTTGAAATAATTAGTTCGCCATTGCCGTTGCCTGAAAAAATAAAAGATGATGTTATCGGCATTGTTAATGCTATAGGACATAATGTTGGTATTAATAAATTTTTATTTGAGGGTGCCCCAGGAACAGGAAAGACTGAAACAGTTAAACAAATAGCTAGGATCTTAAATAGAGATTTGTATATGGCAAAATTTGATTCAATAATTGATAGTAAATTAGGACAAACATCCAAAAATATAACTATTGCATTTGATGAAATAAATAAATTGCCTCATCCTGAAAAAATTGTGATATTATTCGATGAAATAGATGCTATAGCAATGGACAGATTAAATAATAATGATCTACGAGAAATGGGAAGAGCAACCTCAACATTGTTAAAAGAATTAGATAAATTGCATGATAATATTGTATTAATAGCAACAACAAATTTATATAAATCATTTGATAAGGCCTTAGTAAGAAGATTTGATTCAATCTTAAATTTTAATAGGTATACTAAGGAGGATTTAGTTGAAGTCGCTGAATCTATATTAAATGAATATTTAGTAAAATTTAATAATGCTGCTAAAGATGTAAGATTGTATAGAAAAATAATATTACTTATGAATCCATTAATTTATCCAGGTGACTTAAAAAATATTGTAAAAACTTCATTAGCATTTAGTAACATGAATAATCCATATGATTATTTGATAAGATTGTATGAAAATATAACATCGACCAAAATTGATGGAAATATTAAAAGATTACAGGAACAAGGTTTTACGGTTAGAGAAATTGAACATTTAACAGGAATATCAAAAAGTCAAGTTTCTAGGGGGCTAAAAAATGAATAATCTTATTAGATTAAAAGGTCCATTAAATGAAAAGAAAAATTTAAGTACTCCTGGTCAAGCTACATTTTCAGCAAATAGAGGAACTAGTACTGAAAAATTAATTTCATTAAAAGAAGACCTAGAAGAATTATATAGTATTTGGAGCAATGATCAAATATTAGATGGAGCACTTGTTAGTGTATTTTATGATAGAATTGTGCCAAAGAGCAAAAGAATAAAAACTTTATTATCAAAAGGCTCTGAATTATCCAATGAATCTATAAAAGGTGCTAAATTTTCTAAAAATGGTGAAAAACATATCATTACACATTTTGTGAGCTTAGATACCATAAAAAAAAATATAGAAAAATTAAATAATGCAATTTACATAATGAATAAATGTTTTGATGATTATATAGATAATGAAAAATTAAAAAATATAAAAAAATACATAAACATTATTGAAAAAAGAAATATGTCCAAATCTACTTTTATAAATATTGTAACAGATGCATGTAATGTAGAAAAATTTGGAATAATGTATAATAGTCAAAATATCAGTACTGATACTATAATTAATTTATATGAAATAAATTTGTCTGTAGAAGATTTAATGAATAAAATTGGTATAACTAATACTGATTATACCAAAATAGATAATAATGTTATAAAGTTTAAAAATATAAAATCACTAAATATATTTACAAAAAGTGTTCCTTACCTTATTTCAATGTCAACTGTAGATATATCACAGTACAATTTTTACGCTTTTAATAATGATATATTAGATACTCCTATTATGACAATTAAAGATCCAAAAAATGAGCCTGTAATTGGCGTTATCGACACTTTATTTGACGAAAATGTCTATTTTAATAAGTGGGTTGAGTATCATGATATGGTTGATAAAAATATACCAAAAACTTCAAAAGATTATGAGCATGGGACATCTGTAACATCAATAATAGTTGATGGACCATCTTTTAATCCAGATTATGATGATGGGTGTGGTAATTTTAGAGTTAGGCATTTTGGTGTAGCGGTACATGGAAAAAATAGTTCTCTTACAATAATTAGAAATATTGAACAAATTGTTGAAGAAAATCCAGATATTCATGTGTGGAATTTATCTTTAGGTTCTGACTTGGAAATAAATCCCAACTTTATTTCTCCAGAAGCAGCTTTATTAGATAAAATTCAATATGAAAAAAATGTAATATTTGTTATAGCAGGAACTAATGATAATGACGATTCATTAAAGAAAAGAATAGGCTCACCTGCTGATTCTATAAATGCTTTAGTAGTTAATTCTTTAAATTTTCTTGGAGAAATACCATCATATGCACGAAAGGGAAATGTACTTTCTTTCTTTAATAAACCTGATATTTCATATTATGGTGGAGATAAAAATGGTGCATTTATTACATGTGTCGGTACTGGGACAAAGCTAGGAATAGGGACTTCATATGCTGCTCCGTGGATATCACGTAAAATGTCATATTTGATTGATGTTATGGGATTAACTCGTGAAATAGCCAAAGCATTAATAATTGATTCGGCAACGACATGGGATAATATAGATGATGAAAAAACGAAGTTTATAGGATTTGGCAAAGTTCCAATACATATAAATAATATTATTAATTCTGCAGATGATGAAATAAAATTTTATATAGAAGGATCTTCAAACTTATATGATACATATACCCATAATATACCTGTTCCTTTATATAAGGATAAATATCCCTTTATTGCAAAGGCAACAATGTGCTATTTCCCGAAGTGTTCAAGAAATCAAGGTGTAGACTATACTAATACTGAATTAGATATATATTTTGGAAGAATTGATAATAAAGGAAATATAAAGTCAATAAATCAAAATATACAATCAGATGGTAGTGAATGTGGAATAAGGGAAAAAGAAGCAAGACAATTTTATAGAAAATGGGATAATGTTAAACACATTACTCAAATATTAAAAGAAAATGTTCGACCAAAACAAAAATATGATAATATTCTCTGGGGATTAAGTGTTAAATCTAAAGAAAGATTAGGAAAAAGAGATGGAGAAGGGATTAAGTTTGGAGTCGTAATTACTTTAAAGGAAATTAACGGAATAAATAGAATATCAGAATTTATTAATCAATGTTCATTAAGAGGCTGGTTAGTTAATCAAGTAGATGTAAAAAATAGAGTTGAAATTTACAATATTGCTCAAGAAGAAATAAAATTTGAATAATATAGGAGGTCTAAATTATGAGCGAAAAGGAATTAGATTCAAGTGTTAATGAATATGAAGAACAATATAAATCTAATAATTATGTAAAACAACTACAATGGGATATGGCTATTGGACTTCAAGAAGTTGATAATTTAAAACCTTCTAAATACTTAGAAAAATTATTAGAGAAAGAAGTAGAAGGTAACTTAACGATAAAAGAAGTAGAAAAAGAATTAAAAGAATACTACATTGAAAAAGAAAATAAAAATGAGATAAATTATAATGAATTAGAATGTGATTTTGTATCTACTAGAATAGTTGAATTATTAAATAAAGATAATTTTGATTTATCAGTTGATTATTTAAAATATGTTCATAAATTTCTATTCCAAGATGTTTATGAGTTTGCTGGTGAATTTAGAAAGATAGATTTTTCTAAACACGAAAAAATATTAAATAATGATTCAGTAGCATATGGAGATTGCACTAGCCTAATTCAGTCATTAGACTATGATATTTCATTTGAAAAAGAAAAGAACTATAAAGAAATGAATATCGTTGAAGTTGTTAATAATATAACTAAATTTTCTTCTAATATATGGCAAGTGAATCCTTTTAGGGAAGGAAATACTAGAACAACAGCATTATTCATAGAAAAATATTTAATTAACTTAGGGTATAATGTGGATAATACTTTATTTAGGGATAAATCAATTTATTTTAGAAATGCTTTAGTAAGAAGTAATTATTTTAATAATTATTTGGATATAAAAGAGGATAATAGTTATTTAATTAAATTTTATGAAAATCTATTATTAGGTAAAAATAATAATTTGAATTCATAAGATTTAATTGTTAAGGAATTGTTTTAAAAGAATAGTTTATTGATTAATAGATAGAAAAAGAAAATTAGGTAATAATATTGTGGAATAATTTTATATATTATTATCCAAATAATTGCAAAGATGACAGATAGGAAGATAGATAAATTAAAACAATATAAATTGTATAGATGAGGTGTTTATATGATAGAAGAAAATAATTTAACATATGAAGAATATTTAGAAATGATTAATTCCGTAGGTTGGAAATGTCCACCAAAGAGATTGTTAGAAAAAAGTTTAAAAAATAGTATGACAGTTAAATATATTCAAGATGGTAATATTGTAGGTATGGCAAGATTAGTAACAGATAATGGTTATATGGCTCTTGTATCCGATGTTATTGTAAAACCAGAATATCAAGGAAAACATATTGGTAAAAAGATGGTTAATAATCTATTAGATAGAGTAAAAGCTACACTTAAAGATGGTGAAGAAATGATGATACAACTTTTGTCAGCAAATGGTAAAGTTGGATTTTATGAAAAATTTGGCTTTAAAGTAAAGAAAGAAGTTGCTGAAGAAGGAATGTATATGTGGTTTAAAAAATAAATATTAAACAATTTATGTAAACAATATTTAAATATTATGTAAATTATTTTAAATATATCTAATTTATGTTAAAATTTAAATGGATGAGCAGTATTAATCCGGAAGGTTAGTATTGCTTTTTTATAAATTTAAATTCTATTTTATTTAAAAAAATGGTACAAAATTAAATGTTAAAATTCAATGGATGTATAGTTGTATAATTTGATAACTCTTGAAAAAATAGTTACCAAAATAAAAAAACTGCCTAAGCAGTTTCTCACATAAGTGAGTATTTAGGGTAAAACCTTTATTTTAACTCTCTATGTCATCTTAAATGGTATTAAGACAATTAAATAGTACCATAATATGGGAGGTAAGTCAATGGTAACAAAGAAAGAATATAATATAGGTTTAGATATAGGAACAACATCCGTTGGTTGGAGTGTAGTTGAAGCTAATAATCAAAAAGTGATGCGTAAGGGTAATAAGTCACTTTGGGGTGTAAGATTGTTTGATGAAGCGACAACAGCAGAATCAAGAAGAATACAAAGAAGTACAAGAAGAAGATACGATAGAAGAAGAGAAAGAATAAAATTATTGCAGGAAGAATTTAAACAAGAAATAGATAAGATAGATAAAGATTTTTTTAGAAAATTACAAGAATCAAAATATCAGGAATCTGATAAAAATAATAAGAGTATAATTTTAACAAAAGAAGAAAAGAAAGAACTAAAAGATTATCAAAATAAATATAAGACTATATATCATTTAAGGGAAGAATTAATAAATAATCAAGAGAAAAAAGATATAAGACTTGTTTATTTAGCCATTCATCACATAATAAAATATAGAGGTAATTTTTTATATCAAAATTCAAACTTCAATACAGATAATTTGGATATAAAGGAACAATTAAAAGAATTATTTGCATTATTATATAATAATATACAAGCCTTAGGAATACCAGATGAATATACAGAAATAATTAATTTTGATAAATTAGAACATGATTTATTAAATAATTCAAAAAATGATACAAAAGCCTTATTAAAAGAAGATTTAGAGGATATTATAAATAGAAATTTTTCAATTGAATTTGGAAAATTAATGGTTGGAAATAAAGGTAATCTTAATAAATTATTAATGATTGAGGGTAATAAAATTGAGATTAGTTTTAGTGGAACAGATTATGATGATAGATATGATGAATATCAAAGTGTTCTAGGAGAAAATATAGATATATTAGATATTTTGAAACAAATATATGATTGTATATTCTTAAAGAAAATTTTTAAAGGAAACCAAAATACAAGTATCTCAAGCTTAATGGTAAAGTATTATAATAAACATAGAGAAGATTTATATTTTCTAAAAGATTTATTCAGAGAAAATAGAAAAATATATAACAAAATGTTTAGAACTGGTAAAGATTTATGTGTTTATGAAAAATATATTACTAATAAAATAGATTATGATGAATTTAGAAAAGAAATTAATAAATTGTTAGCAGAATTATTTGATTGTGGAATAAATATAAATCAAGATTTAATAGATAAATATACATTGGATATAAAAGTAAAAATAGAAAACGGAGAATTTCTTCCAAGGATTACAACAAC
>ERZ779671.319-NODE-319-length-25887-cov-2.560622_pt1 | contig 25887 bp, 29 predicted proteins | sample MGYA00511074_ERZ779671 | MGnify/ENA primary metagenome ERZ779671 (study PRJEB29588, sample SAMEA2158454) | human gut metagenome | biome: human gut; feature: human-associated habitat; material: faeces | place: Denmark | collected 2008/2010 ... | reverse complement strand
CTCTTCCTGCTTCTCCTGCTCTGGCAGCTTCAACAGAAGCATTTAAAGCCAAAAGATTACTCTGGTTAGATACCTTCTTAACAAGGTCTACAATCGCTTCAATCTTACCAATCTTACCCTTAAAATCCTGAACTTTATTATTGATAGACTAAATCTTCTTAGATGACGCATTAACGGCTTTGATACTATCGTTCATATCTACCGTTACATTATGAGACACTGATATTATATCGTGGGCATTATCACGGATATGTCCCATAGCCATAGAAATGTTCTCTATATAACTCTCAAGATGCTGGCTGGCATTCTCCATATGCTGTATCGACTTAGTCTGTGTTTCTACCTGATTAAGTGTATCTTTAATCAAAGTATTATCGCCAAGAATCTCCATAGTTTCATTAAGTCGCATAACAACTGGATTATTAACCTGCTTAACCGCTTTAAGCATTGAATTAAGCTTATCTGCATACAACGGATTATTAAAATCCGTCGCATCTATCTCATTAAAATCACCTGAGGCTATATTGTCAATTGCCTCAATCATTCGCCTGACATCACCTTCTGACAATATGTTTTCTTCTGTCTTTTTTCTAAACATATACTTTCTCCTATATACGCACAACAGCGGGTTATAAAATACAACTCCCATTTCCCAGCAACAGACATACTACTACAGCCCTGATTAACGCAGAACAAGCTATAAATATCTGTAAAATATCGTATCTTCAAACCATTTATTAAATTATTCAAGTCTATATAACACCGATATTGTAATAATATCATAATTCAAGTATATTTACTATACAAAAATAAAAATTTGTTAATTATTTTGCAAAATGTCAGATTAATTAATCAGATACTTCATATTCTCCTATAAGTCTATGTTCGGTAATATCATCTCTCATCAGAATAGGTATATGCTTAAATTTAATATATTCCCCTAGATTTATAGCGAATTTATCACCCTCAAATTCTTCAATATGAGGTACATTCCTTGTTCCAGTTCTTATTCTCTTTGATGAAGGAATTGTACAACTTTCAAAATGTGCTTTCCTATAAGTTGTGTACATATACACATTATTTATATTAATTTCAATCATTGCTGCAAATGCTTTTATAAATAAATAACTTGCCCTAAATTTGCCTTTAACTTCCATCCAGGTATTATCTGCTATATTAGATTTCATTTCAATTAAATAAATATCCCATTTATTATTTTGTATATCCACATTATCCATAATAATATGATCAACTCTTTTATACATTGAAAACTTAGAAGTATCTTTAAAAAAGTACATTTCCGTATGTTTTTTATCTATATTCTCTATTGTCATTGTATTACTAGATTTTGTCTTAAATTTAAGTCTGCTTTCTCCGCCTTCTTCATTCTCTTCAAGAATAATGACATTATCATCTTCTTTTACTGTAATAAAATTTTCTTTTAATAATTCATCGATTATAAACTGTATTCTTTTTTTCATATTAATTCCCACTCTAATGTACATTTACCACATATTTACAAGTATCTATAACAGCAATTATTTTTTATAATATCATTGCAAATTATTTACTCCTGTATATTATACGCCTCATCAGTTATATCATCTAAAGTATCATTAAAAGTTGGTACTGCAAACCCATTAACACCACATTCAACTTCTTCTAGAATTGTTCTTTTTTTTGCCCTAAACACTTCTGTATTAAATTGATATACTCTGACTTTCCTATAATCAAGCAAATCTTCATATGAATAATTGTATTTTTCCATTAACTCCTCATTTTCAGAATTATTATTCAAGGCAATCATATTATTAATATGCTGTATTATTAAATCACTATGTGTTGTCATACATACGTTAATTCCAGAATTCACAATTCTGCATAATACTCTTCCCATAGCCTTCTGTAATTGTGGATGCAGACCTATTTCTGGTTCTTCATAAAATATATTAGTAATTTTTCTACTGTATTTTAATAATAACAATAGTGGTGATAATTCCGTTACAACGCCCGATACAACTCTTAATGGCAGACTTTTGCTTCGTCCATTAGGAACATATCTAACTTCCTTGTTAGGTAAATCTGACACAGCAATCACTCCATCTGCCATATCAGTCTCTATATAACCAACTATACCACCATACTTATCATTCTTTGTCTGCGAATATTGCGATAAATTATTAATAACTGTAAGGAAATTATTAATAGGACGTGTAAACGGCGTAATAATATTCCCCTGTGTTTCATTAAATGTATTGTCTCTTCCTACCTGATTAATAATATCCTTGGTCAACATAAAACCAGTTCTTGATGCCGGAAGGTATATAGATGTATCCTTAGAATAATTAGTTCCTAATAAGAAATAACATAGCACAGACATCATAAACTCAATATTGTGTACGTCATGTAATTCATCTAATGCAGAAAACAGACATACTGCTCTGCTTCTTCTTCTTTTTTGAGCTATCTGCATAGTTAATTCAATACGCTCAGTTTCGCTATCATTTTCCAGTAATTTTTTATTATGTTTAATGCTGAATTCAACTTTAACCGACTCTAAAGCCGGTATCATTATCTGCATCTTATCTATACCGACTTCGTCTGTATTAAAAAGCCATTTCACAAAATTCTTCTTTTCATAATCAAGACAATCATTAATTAAATTCTGAATAATAACGCCATATTCTTTTAATTCTAAGCTGCAATCTCCAGTAACAGAATTACCAATGTTATTATCAATCCAATCATAAATTTCTTTATAAAAAGTGCTTTTTCTCATATTTTTGGGTGAAAAAAATTCTGTTCTTCCATAATTCTGAAGTCCCCATATCAATGATGTCAGATAACTTTTTCCACTATTATTATCACCAACAAAAAGCAACATAGGAGCAAGCTCAATCTCTGCACTCCTTATTTTTCCAAAATTCTCAATATATATTTTTCTATATTCCATAAACAACCTCTTGGTTTATTATTTTTAATAATTCTCCCTAATCCATTCCAGACTTTCTCTATTACCTATATCATACCTTTTTCCTGGCATTTCATACGCATACACTTCACGTTTTTTACAGAACCACTCGATAAATCCACCTGGTGCATCAAGATTAATCTCCTCGTCATTGACACAATTAACAATCACTGGCAAATCATCTTTACCATATATGTAAAATGGTGGAACTGCCCAATTACTCTTTGGCTTTGCCGGCTTTTCTTCCATTGAAATAACCTTATCATAATCATTAACCTCGACAACTCCTGTACGCTGTAACTTTTCTAATGATGGCTCAAAATGTCTCATTATACAGGTTGCACGTTTTTCTTTATAAAAATCAAGAAATCCTTTAATTGAAAAATCAAGCAAATTATCTCCTGCAAGCACAAGCACACCATCATTCTTCTCATCTTCGTTGCATTCCTTGATCAATTGACACTTATTAATTGCAAATGCTATATCTTTAACAGCCCCCAACCTGTTATCATTATCTGTTGAACCATCGTCCAACAGAGTAAGCTTCATTGCACCTGATAAATTATCTGCCTTATCTGTCCAATCTTTAAATATATTATAGAACTTGTGATTAGACACAATAATAGCTTCATCAACCATACCCGTTGATTTAACATCTTCTAACAGCCAGTCCAATATACTTTTCCCTTTAACATCTAATAATGGCTTTGGAAAATTCTCTGTTAATGGATATAATCTTGTTGCATAACCTGCTGCTAATACTATACATTTCATAATCATTCCTCGTATTATTGTATTTTATATTATATATTTATATATTTTATGAAACTCTATCTGAATATCTCTTTACCGCATTCGATATTGTTTCTTTTAATAAATCTTTTTTAGTATCATCCATATTACGAATAAGCACTCTATTTTTTTCAATATTATAAACTTCTTTGTCAAATAATCTACCTATTGCATTATTTAAAAACGCAGTATTAACCAAATCAATACCATCAAAATCTAAAATTACAGTTTGGGAATTGCCATTGGTAACCTCAATAATTTTTTTAAATAATTTATCTCCATTGGAATCATCAAATGCAATTTTTGAATCTATTATTTCTTTAACTTTTAATTCTATGTTTTTATCAGCATTATTCATACAATTCATCTCCTATTCCACAAGAATGTTGTTAAGCACTGTATATAATTCATATAAATGTATTTTTCCATAATCCGTATCAGAATATTCCTTGCCGCCAACTGACACTTCATCACTTATATATTTATATGAGCTATAAATTTTTTGAGAACATGTTATTTTTTCTTGTGAATGTAATTTTTCAATCTCTTTTAGCAAATCTATAATCTCATCTTCCGTTATTATATCAATTTTACTTATATCAACTGGAACAGTCAAATTTATTTTATCATATAACTCTCTATCATACACATGTTCACTATCTAATTTAGTAAAAATTGCAATATTTTCTTTATAATTATCACTTTTTGTCGCAATATATTCATAATACTTCTTAGTAGATGTATATGATATGCCATTATAATTATTATTTTTTAAAATAAGAGCTAATATCTGTGGTATTATATATTCTTCGCAGAAGCTATACCCTTTTAATTCACTTTTCTTTTGAAAACTACATACAGATGCCAATATCATTTTAAAGAAATCTGAACTTGTATATGTTCTTTTTTCACTTTCTGTCATATTATTAAATGAAATTTCAGTATACACATCTAATATACTACATCTTAAATCATATATCTTAAAATTATTATCAGGAAGTCTTACAACTGATACTTTTAAATTATTAATATCTTTTACATCTATCTCTGTCGCTACATCTATCACAGAGCTTCCTATGTATAACATTGGCTGTCCTGTCAGGCTATACCTTTGATTACCTATTAAATATCTTTTATTAAACGGTATATGAAACATATCCCAACGAGTTAATACTTTGTCTGAATTACGAGCTTTAAAATATATCTGCTCTTTACTGAGTTCTTTTTCATACCCTAATAAATTATGTTTATTTAATAAATCTTCAAATGCATTAATAGCATCAACTGGGTTTGAATTAATCCATTTCAAATATATCTCCTTAACGCAGTTAAAAAAATCTTCTATGTCTTTTTCTTCAATGTCTGAAATTTTATTTCTTATCTGCTTACAACTTTTCAACAAACTACATTCTTTACATTTTTCATTTTCATATTTGACATAATTATAATGTGTTATAAATAATTTTCTATAACTATCTATTGTATCTTCATGCCTTTCGCTCAATCCCTGTGCAAATTTTCTAAGTTTTGCCTGATAACTATCATCCAAAAAATCTTTAATACAATCCATATCTCTACTCCTTTAAAATATTTATCAAATCAGTATCTGTCTCTTGATTTTGAGATTTATCACTAGCAAACATATTTTTCTTATATGGAATCCTTAGTGTAATAAATGTCCCTTCAAAAGCATCATTAATTATTTCCGACTTATTTTCTCTTAGATAATAATTTTCATCTTCCAATATGTAGCCTCCATTTTCCAATGATATAATCTCGCTACCTGAACAGATTATTATATCCCCACCAAGTTCACTTATATATTTCCTCACCAGATACAACCCCAGCCCTCCTGTTTCATCATACCTTCTTGTAGAATTAGTCTTCTTGAGTATCCAATATATTGCATCTATATCAGTATTAAATATTATCCCATTATCTATTAATATATTTCGTATACTTCGACCATTATTTACAATTGTAATATATAAAGAACTATTTTTTCTAATAACAGTCGAACTCATAAAGCCTTTACAATTTATTTTTCTATTAATAACGTGCATTTTTATATTAGCTATCAATTCGCTAATTATTATTGAAATTTTATCTTGTTCACATAAATCCAATTCAAACAAAAATTTTGTTAATACATCCTCCACTTCCTTTGTGTTAGGATTACCTGCTATACATCTTGGTTTAAAAAATGACCTACGATATTCTTCATCAGTATAATAGTTAAAGCACTTATATGCACCATCTTTTCCAACATATTCCTTATTATCCGGCAGAATAAATTTGACATCTATATTTTTCTTATATGCATCTTCTATTACAAGATATAAAACAGCCATTAAATTGCTTTCAAATCTTTTAGTATTGGAAAAATCCAATATTATATCCTCATTGCAGCCATAAATAAATCTATTATATATTTTAATAATATTTTTATAAGTACCAATGCTATTCTCTAAATATGTCCCAAATATAAATTTCATACCTGCCTCTTTACGCTATAACTTTAGTATTACTATTTCTTTTATTATTATAATATTACACAATTAAAATTCTGTCAATATAATAATATTATTTAAACTATTCTATAATAGTAAAAAAATGCAAGGTGAATAATATATACACCTTACATTCTCATCAGAATCAGATTCTTACAATCTAACTCCATCTGCTGTATTAACGAAATAAATAGCAAAATCCTTTTCTAAATTAGGATGCCTCTTTATATACTCTTTTCTTACCTTATCAGCAATCTCTTCTTTCTTATCTGGATTAATAAGAGCAATACTTGAACCATTAAAGCCTGCACCAGAAAATCTTCCGCCATATATTCCATCTGTATTTTCAAATATATCCTGTAAATCTCTCAAGTTATCAGAGCCAGTTTCATAAAGCTCTATTGAACTTCTTCCAGACTGGAACATAAGCTGTCCGAATTCTTCAATATCACCTTTCTTCCAGGCCTTAATTCCATCTTTTACCCTCTGTCTTTCACCATAAAAATGTTCTGCCCTTTTCCTCCAGTTCTCTGGAAGCCTGTCCTTGTACTGCAAATAGACACCAATAGGTACATTTCTTAAATATGTATCTTTATAATTACCATAATCCATACCTGCATAAGCCTGTAACGCATACGCCGCTGCCTTGCACTCATCAACTCTGGTATTATACGCAGAACCAGCAAGCTGTCTTTCCTTTCCGCCAAATACAATCATAATCTCAAATGGTTTCATATTGGAACTTACCGGTATAATCTCATTGGAATCATCCAGTGTATCAAGAAATAGTAGGCCATTTTTCCTGCAATATACCTCACAGCTCTGGTCAAGCTTGCCGACATTAACTCCTATATAATTACGCTCCGCCCATATAGCATTGCTTATAATCTCTGGTCTTGTAATCTGAATATCATTAGCTATGCATACCGCATTAAGATATGTAAGAATAACTGCCGCTGAAGATGATAATCCTCCAACTGGCAGTGTTCCTTCTATAACACCTTTGATGCCTCTCCTTAATTCATATTTTCTTGAAAGAGCAACAATCGCAGCTTTAAGGAAATCCCCCCAAAGCATCTCTCGTTCTAACTCATCTTCAAGCGTGAACATTATATGCCCTGGATAATTCTTGCTGATAAGGTCAAATGTTCCATCTTCTGTTATGTCAAATTCCAAATTAACCCCTCTGTCAATTGCAAAACCTGTAACCTGTCCAAGCTGGTGGTCTACATGTGCACCTAAGGGGCATACTCTGTATGGGGTGAAAATTGTGTGTTTCATCGTTGGTCTCCTTGTTTTATTCATAACTGTAATTTGTGCAATGTATATAACACATTTTCCGCAATATATTACTCCTTTATCTATATAATAATCCTCATTCTTCCAATTTTCTATAAAATCCTATACTCCAACAGTAATATTTAAGCTCCTCATTATTTTTCTCACTCCTTTCCTTTATTAGATTTCGGTCTTATGCATATCATATCTTGTTGTATTAAGAATCCTTATCATAATTTTATAATAAATACACTGTAAAAATATAACATTATAATTTATCAAGAATATATGAATAAACATTCATTATTTTAAATCTATTATATAACATATAATCTCATCATCTAAGGCTTCATTATTTTTCAATAATTGGAGGTGATTTTAAATCTATATAATAGTACTCTCCCTCGTATTTATTTTTAAATTTATAATTGTATGTTATTATATGATATATATTATCTTCATCAATTTCATATGATACGACTAAAATTTTATCATCAATTTTAGACAAGATAATATAGTTCGTGTCTTCAATATTAACAAATTCATATGTCTTTTTCTCTTTGTTTATAGGAATAATTTCATAAAAAAATCCAAGCACAAAAATAATTATTGTAATAGTAGTAATAATTGCAGATATTCTAGGATATTTTTGAGTTTTACTAAAAACTACAAATACAGATAGCGTTCCACATATAAAAGCAATAACCATTAAAGCCCCAATTATAATATCTATTATCAAATCACCTTTCTCAATATAATTCCCACAAAATTTCAAACATAACATAACACAATACATTCCAGTAATTAAACCAGTTCCAAATTTATATAACCAATCACATATATAATCAATTTTTGATAGTTTATTACTTTTTTGAAAAAAATATACATATGCAAACATTGCAATTACAATAACTGTGGCTATTATAACTAGTATATTATGGTCCGAATTGTAACTAAAATAATTTGCTGGTATTCCATACAATTTCTCACAATTAAATTTATAAAAAACATTTTGTATAAAATAAAAAGCAGCATATATAGCTGTAATAGTAACTATCGATTTTGATAAAAAATTGGCATCATTTAAATACTTCTTAATTTTTTCCAAAAATGTATTATTTTTCTCTATGCTCTCTGCTTCTTTCGCATTATTTATTTCCTGCAATCCATTATTCTTATCCATATTAATCACCTTATTTAACGTTTAACAATTATTTTTTCATCACTTCTACAAATTGGATTTAGACACATTATCACTGTTAACGGATCAATATTGTATTCAGTTGCAATAATATGTGCATCTACCATTACTGAGATTTCCCATGCAGCATCAATTTCACCTTTAGGAATTCTCATTCGTCGTTTCTGGTCATAATCATCAAATGTTTTCTTAATGTTTACTCTCTGTGTTGCATTTAATAAATTAAACTGTTTTAATGCTACAATAGGCATAATCCTACTTTTAGCAAATATATTCGATATAGCTACCCATTTCATAAAATCTGCTTGGGATTTTAACACCATTTTATTTTTCATAACAATTCTCCCAAAATGCTTTCACAGATAAAAATTCAATTTTTCCTTGAACATTAAGCTCTGGAAGTAACTCTTTAATCTTATCACATTCACTCTCATCAAAATAATAATAAACACATTTATCAATATCAGAGTCATTTACAGATTCAAATATATGAAAGTCATTCCAGGGAGATAATCCCAATATTTGTAATGTGCCTGTAATATTTTTAAATATATCAAAATGATAATTATCAGAAAAAGTCAATGAAGGATTGACCGCTTTAAGTTGAATTGCATAACCCATATTTGCAGTAAGCTTATTTGCTTCAATTGTCCAGCTATCAACTTCCTGTTTAATTTTAGGGTCATTATTATAAGCCATTGCCATTTTCTCAACAACACTATTTGCTTGCGATATTTGTTTGATTTGTAATTCTTTGTACGCACCACTATGTGTTGTAAGTGCATTTGAATACAGATAAAAATAATTTTCATCTATCTCTATTTCTTTTATTGGTGCATCTGGAAGCTGATTTCTAAATGAATTCAAAAGATATACATCGCTTTTCTTATCAAACTGTCCATGTATATGATATACTTGTTTTTGAGTTGCTAATTCAACATTTAAATCATAATTCGTAGTAAATATATTATCAAATCCTATTAAATAATCAATAAATTTTCTAGGATATTCCTGATATAACGTATTAATTTTCCCATCATTATAGATTGCATACAAATATGCAATTCTCATAGCTTCTCGAATATAATATTGTTTAGGATTTTGAGTATTAGTTTTATGACATACTAAATCATGAATTAAATAATAGTCTTCAAATCCAATATCTGTTATTCGTAATATATTAATTTTATCTTTATATCTTTTTTTGAAAGATTTCAAAGACTCAACTTCTGCGAAACAATTTGTATAACTATCGTATTTATCCTCTAATATATCTCTTGCTTCTAAAAATAATTGTCCAATATAATTTTTTAGTAAATATGGAAAATTCACAATAATATGAGAAGGAAAATCCTCTCTATCACAATTTTTTAAAATCCTCAACACCAGTTGCTGTGTAGTATAATCTTTCTTATTAAATTGAATGTTAATTCCATTTCCAACAAGTAAATTATTCATATATCCTTAATTCCCCTCCACTACAAGTATATTAACCCTATTTCTTCTCCCTAAAAATTATATTATGTTTATAATTAATCGCTTATCAACAATCAAAATTCCCTTTATTGCATCATCTTATATCAATTATATATTACGATTTTCTCCATCGCAAGTCTTAACAATAGCAATTAACTATGTACTACTACAAATTATATTACACATCCTCATAATGTTAAAAGCAAAAAAGTAGGATATATTCGAAAATACTCCAACCCATGTACCTACAAACGCCCCGAAAAATTTGATATAACCATAATAATCCAGTTGCACAAGTTGTACGATTTTAACAAATTGTACAATTCGTACAATTATCACAAATTTTTCAGGAGGTTATAATTATTGAACGCTAGGGAGCTGGAAACACAGCACAATCTTAAAAAGTGGGCAGCAATAATAAAGGAATGTCGTTCAAGCGGCATGAAGATACTTCAATGGCTTGAGATAAACAACATATCAAAAGACCAGTATTACTACTGGCAGAGAAAGCTCAAAGAAACATGTATTGATACACTTGAAAAACAGGCAGCTACATTTGTGGAACTTCCTGTAACTAAAGAAGTCCCGGCATCAACAGAATTAACTGTTACACATACTATATGTGAAAACAAAAATGATGGCTGTTCTTTTAAAGATAATACAATAGCTGCTGTAATAAAAACCAATGGAGTTACATTTGAAATCACTAATACTGCTACACCTGATTTTATAAAAAATCTTATAGAGGCATTTAATCATGCTTAATATTGCAGCCGGTTTTAAACGCATATTTATAGCAGCCGGCTACACGGATTTACGGAGAGGAATAGACGGACTTGCAGGAATCGTACAGTATCAGTTTGAACAGTTAATGAAAGGCTTTGAGATTATAGCAAAACGCCCGATTAAGCCACAGGATAATTCTGGAACACTAATGTAAACATTATGCAGAAAGTAGATTTTTTATAATATAAAAAGTTTTCAAAACTATAATCGTGACAGCAAATATATGGATTATCCACTAAATACAGGACATAAAAGCATTAATGACTCGCTATGTCCTACCTTATGTGGATAATAGTTCTAAAGCACCAGAAATACTGGCTTTTTAGAAGCGTTATCCACCATCATAATGACGAATCAGACAAATGCCATAAGTGGCACAATAACACGATTTCTGCTATACTTAATGCCATAAAAAGGAGTAAGCGGTTATGGAGATTAAGTATACAGAGGAAGAATTAAACAGCATAGATAAGTCACTTTTTATCAAGATGTTTCTTAATCTGCAGAACCAGATGGAAACTCTTACAGTAGAAACAAAAGCACTGAATGATAAGATGCAGCAAATGATGGAACAGCTGGTACTTGCCAATAATAACAGGTTTGGAAGAAAGACTGAAAAAATGTCTGATACAAACCAGATATGTTTTATGGAAGTAGATGGAAAGATAGTATTCTTTAATGAAGCGGAAGCAGTGTCTGATCTTGATGCAAATGAGCCGGAAGAACTGGCAATAAATGCCATATATGGAAAGAAGACATCTGGTAAACGTGCCGTGGATATGAAAGACTTCCTGTTGAGCGGATCGATCATTATATGACAGAAGAAGAATTAAAAGAAGAATTCGGTGGAAAGGGATGGAAACAGCTTCCGGATACAGTTGTTAAAAGGTATCACTTTACACCGGCTAAGATAACAGTTGATGATCACCATATAGGTGTATATGCTTGTAAACAAAGACGGCAGACCAGCCGGTTCCAAGAGCTTTATGTGGGTATACCGTTCAGGATATATGTATTCAGATGAGCAGATAGTCCTGTATGAATACCAGCGGACAAGAAATGCTTCACATCCAAGGCAGTTTCTTAAAGATTATTCCGGTGTATGTGTAACCGATGGTTATCAGGTATACCATACAGTAGAAAAGGAACTGGAAGATCTTAGGATAGCCGGATGCTGGGTACACTGCAGTCGAAAATTTGATGAGGCATTAAAGGCAGTTCCAAAGGCTGCCCAGAAAGAAAGCCTTTCATATCTGGTAATAAAACAGATACAGGCAGTCTACCGTGAAGAGGATAAGCTGAAAGAACTTAAGACAGAAGACAGACTGAAACAGCGTCAGATGGTAATAAAGCCCCTGGTTGATACTTTATTTGCGTACCTTAAATCAAACGAAAGAAAAGCCAGCACAGCTAAACTGAAACAGGCTGTAACTTATGCACTCAATCAGGAAAAATATCTGAGAGTATTTCTTGAAGATGGAGAAGTGCCAATGGATAACAATGCATCGGAACGTACAATAAGAGGCTTATGCATAGGCAAGAAAAACTGGGCAATGATAGATACAATAAATGGAGCGACATCATCAGCAATAATATACAGCATAGCAGAGACGTCCAAAGCTAATAACTTAAAGCCGTATGAGTACTTTGAATATCTGATGACCCAGATACCGGCACATATGGACGATACAGACCGCTCATTTCTGGAAGATCTTCTTACCCGGTCACAAAAGCTGCCAGAATATATCAGAAAACAAAAAGACCGTGGTTAGCAGTCTTTTAAAAGTCAAGGTACATGGGTTGAAGCGTTTACCAATAAGCAAATTCTCATATCCACTATTATCTTATCTGCAATACTATTCTAACTAAACTGAATTTCCCTATTCAAGTCTTTTAATCATTTTCGCAGGTACACCCGCATATAATCCATTGGATATACAATCTCTTGTAACAACACTTCCACTTGCTATAACACAACCATCGCCTATAGTTACTCCCGGATTAATAATAGAACCTGCTCCTATCCAACAACCATCACCTATAGTTATATCACTTGCAATAACCTTTCCCGTTCTCTTTTTTTTATCCGTATAACTATGATTAGTTGTTAATAACTGACATCTGTATCCAATTCCAACATTTTTTCCTATTGTTATATTTCCGCCTTTAGCATCTAATAAACATTCCTTATTAATATATGAACCCTCTTTTATTTCTATATTTTTCCCACTTATATAACATCTAGCATGTATGGCAGATTTTTTTACAGAAATCTTTTTAATTCCAGCTATATAATAAAATATATTTCTCACCTTAAAATGAACTAAATAGCTAGAGATTATTCCATTTACAAATAAGTCCCATATCCACTCTTTTAAATATAAAAAAAATTTAGCCATTTATATATCCTCTTGCATTTTTATATCATAAAAAATCTTTGGTTCTTTAATATCATCTATAATGTGTTCAAGTATCATTTTAGTATATTTATAATATTCTTTAATAGAATTTTCCTTATAATATGGATTATTTATTTCAATATTATCTTTCATATTTATCACTCTGCTAATAGCTTCATCTATTTGTTTTCTATCACATTTTACATCAATTACACTATTACCTCTCACCCTTCCTTTTTGTCTATCTCCTATATTTATAGTATATATGCCAAGACTTGGTGCTTCAATAATACCTGAAGATGAATTGCCTATTAAACAAATGGAATTTTTTAACATATAATGATATGCGTCCGTATGTAAGTTTTCTATATAAACTGCGTTTGAATTTTCATCAACATAATCCTTTATTCTTTTTCTTATTATATCAGAATAAGTATCTGCATTTGTTCCTAAAAAAACATATTTATATTGACTATATCTTTTAATAGCATTTAATAATTCATTAACCTGATCTAACACATTTATATTCGTTAATGTCTCTGGATGAAATAGAATTACAAAATAACTCTTTTTGTCCATATTTTTAACATACTCAGGTACATTTTTTTCATTTATCTTAAGACAATTTTCAGCTCCCAATGCACCTAAATAATATACCCTATCAGGTGATTCTCCCAATTGTATCACCCTCTTTCTATATATCTCTGTAGCTGTAAAATGATACATACTCATTTTAGTAATTGAATGTCTAATAAATTCATCATAATTACCATATGTCGCTTCTCCGCCGTGTATATGTAATATAGGTATTCTATTAATTGCAGCCGATATAGCAACCGATAGCATTTCATACCTATCACCTAAAATTATTAACAAATCATACTTATTTTTATCAAAAACCTCTGCAAATGACTTGATAATTTCACCAATAGATAATAATATATTTTTATTAGATGTTGAATTCAAATCAACCTTTACTTTTGATTCAATATAAAATCCATCATCTTCTATCAATGAAACTTGGTTACCATATTTCTCATCCAACAAAGCCCCTGTAACAAGAATACTCAAATCAATATTTTCGTCATCATTTAATAAACGCAAATACTCTCTCATTATTCCATAATCAGCTCTTGAACCCGTTGCAAATGCTACTTTTTTCATATATTTTTCCTCTTTTTCATACATATACAAGCTAATTCATAATCTAATTCTGTATCTATATCAATCGAATCTATCTGATTCATAATATATGCTATACTTCTTGCTCCAAAAAAATGTTTTTGTTGTAAATATTGCTCTTTTTTTCCAATAAAAATTGCTCCATTAGGAGAATATTCTTTGAATGATTGCCTTCTATAATTAGAAAAATCTCTATCAAAATATTTAAGACTTTCATCTGAGTCAATAGGTTTTATTAAATCTGCCGTATGCTCTGCTTCTTTAACTGAAACCAAAAAATCAAAATCAACTATATTATTTTCAAATTTTTTAATAGCTTCAATAATATGTAATTCATTTCTCATTGGTGATGTTGGTTGCAATAATACAAAATAATCAAAATCATTACTTTGCCTATGTATAACATCTTCTATTACCATATAAGATGTTGCATTATCATTAGATAGCCTTTCTCCTCTCAATATGACTTCTGCTCCATATTTTTTTGCAATTTCGGCATATTTTTCTGAATCAGTAGTGACAATAACTTTATCAAAACATTTACTATTAATAGCCGCTTCAATAGAATATGCCATTAATGGTTTACCACATACTTTGATTATATTTTTATCTTTTAAACCTTTAGACCCTGAACGTGCCGGTATAATTGCTATTTTTTTCATAATATCTACCACCTTTTATAAATCCTGCCATTTAAAATTAGTATGTGTTATCAATTCATCTATATCAAATTCTTTCTCTGCCGTCTTTCCTAATATATTATACCATTCCATAGGACTGATACCATTGCCTGGCCTTTTGCATGTAATATTTTCTTCTGTAAAAATATCACCTTTATTTATTTTTTTTGATGCAACTATTGATTTTCTAGCAACTATTTTATTTTTTCTTTCCGATAAAGTAACAATTTTTTTATCACTTCCTAACATTGTCTCAATTCTACGAACATTTTCAACCAATGCTCTCAATTCATCTGGAGTTGCCGATGCCTTATGATCTGGTCCGCTAAAATTTTTATCTAATGTAAAATGTTTTTCAATTAAACATATTCCCAAGGCTGTCGCACCCACGGCCGCAATATATCCAACAGAATGATCTGAAAAACCAATATTAACATTTGGGAAATTATTTTTCAAATCTTTTATAGCCAAAATATTTACATCACAATCTGGTGTTGGATACTCTGTATTACAATGCAATAATATAATATCTTCTTCTTTTGTTCCTGCTTTTACTAATATATCAATACACTTTTTAATCTCATCTATAGTTGCCATTCCTGTTGAAAGAATTATTTTTTTCCCTTGTCTATCAATAGAACCTATTCTTTCTAAATATGGAAGGTTAGTAATTTCTCCTGATGGAATTTTCCACAATTTTTGATTTATAGAATCTAAAAAATCTATAGATTCCATATCAAATGGGGTTGAAAATACTACTAACCCTAAACTTTCTGCATATTTTTTTAACTCAATAAAGTCATTATAACTCAACTCCAACTTAGCTGTCATTTCTAACTGTGAATCATTCTCACCTGTTGTTTCCTTTTGATATTCCGCTTTAGGAGCATATCGTGAAATTAAATTTTTTGCTTTAAATGTTTGAAATTTAACAGCATCTACCCCACATTTTTTTGCTTCTTCGACCAATTTTTTTGCTAATTTTTTATCACCGTTATGATTACAACCTATCTCAGCTACTATAAAAACATTATTCATCTTTCGGCTCCATTTCTTGTCTAAATTTATCTATAAAATCACTAGGATTATAAAATAATTCTAAATTTTCTCTTATTTTATTATCTGGCCAATTATACCAATCTATCTTATTTAACTCACTTCTTATATTTTCATCAAATCTAAATTTTAAATGTTTAGCTGGAACACCACCCACAATTTCATATGGAGAAACATCTTTCGTAACCACTGCTCCTGCTGCAATAATAGCTCCATTGTCTATATTTACCCCTGGCAATATAACTGCATTATTCCCTATCCATACATCATTACCAATATAACTCCCCATCTTAACCGCAATATGGATATCTTTTTCAACAAACCCCCTATTTTATAATATAAAAAAGGATTGGTAGAAACATACTGCATTGGATGATTCATCAATCCAATTTTCACACCTGAGGCAATAGAACAAAAAGCTCCTATTTTTGTACCTTGAGCAATATTGGAAAAATCCATTCCGTAACTATGCTTACCAACCTCAACACCAAATCGTTTTTTATAATATTGTCTAAGCAATTTTCCATCGTTATCATCAAATTTTCCAAGTATTTTTTCGTATATTTTATAAAAGTATTTTTTTATCATCCTAACATTGCTCCATTTTTTATCACCTTAGCTGGAACACCTGCAACAGTTACACCATCCTCAACTGATCTTATAACAACAGCACCTGCCCCAACAGTAGACCAGTTTCCAACACTAAGTTGTCCAATTATAACTGAACAACTTCCTATAAAACTTCCTTCTCCTATCTTAACATCTCCATTAATAACTGAATTTGTAGACATATTTACATGTTTTTCTAAACTACATCCATGTTCAACTAATGCTTTTGTATTTATTATGCTATTATCGCTAATATATGCATTACTATTTATAATAGCCCTTTTACCAACCAAAAAACCATTTCCAATATTAGCATTAGGAGATATAATAGCAGAACGATCGACTATATTAATTATCCTTTTATGCTCCTGTACCAACTTATCATACCATTTTTTTCGCTTTAAGTTATTTCCAATTGAAATAAAATAAACATATTTACTATTTTTATCCAAATCATCTAAACTTTTACCCAATATAGGGTAACCTAAATGTTCTTTTTCTTCACTATATTCATCTATAAATCCTACAACCTGATAATTAAAATAATCAACTGAATCTAATACAGACTTTGCATATCCACCTGCACCTATTAATATTAATTTTTCCATAATATTCTCCATTTATCATTTATAAAATATCTGATAATAATTCATGTTCTTTTTCTATCATTATATATCCGACTTCTTTTAACTTATTATATTGTTCTATATCACTAACATTGTCAATAACTATTTTCTTATTCATAGAATACGCTTGAAATAATACCGTTGAAAATCTTGAAACTATCTTATCTGTTTTATTTATTGAGTCAAATATTGAAATATCTTTAGGATTTTCTATATAATCAATTTTTATTATATTCTTTTTTAAAATTTCTTCAATTTGAGATGGATGAGGTCTTATTATTACCTTTAATCCCTTTAATGCAAGCTTATTTATAACATCTGCTAATATTTCCAAAGACTCCTTGCTTTCATAATTCAAATAAAAACACATATCTCTTTCATAATTAAATAAACCTTCTTCTTTTTTATTTAACCATGGGTTAAAAACACTTATGTCATCATATTTAAATAATAGCCTATTGTACAATTTTACATAATATTCATCCCATACATATATTTTATTAAAATGAGCCAATGTATTTAAATGTGAATATAATTTTTCTCCATGCATAAAATCAATATGTTCAATATTATTTTTACTGCATAATAATGTTAATATTGATGAAGCACAAGATGATTCGTAAGTCGTAACTATTTTAAAGGGTTGATATTTATTTATAATATATGAGTAATTTGCTAATGAAAAAAGAGTTTCAAATAAATATGACCAATCATTAGAGCTAACTATTTTCATCTTATTAAATATATATTTTGTATTATTGTCCCAATAATAATTTTGTCCAAAGCTAAATTGATAGGCATTTTTAAATTTGCCAGGTAAAATATCTTTATTATTCGATATCTTATAATAAACAACATCTTTTTTTTCTAAATCAATTTTTCTTTTTGACTTAACAATTACGTAAAAATAAAATAAATGCCCAATAATATAATATGTAACTTTCCTAATCAATATAAATTTACAATCACCATATTTTTCTCTAATTTTATACTGATAAAATGATCTTTTATAATCATCAATTTCTAATTCTGAAATTTTATGTAAATCTTCTTTAAATGCAGCAATATCACTTGGAATAGGATTATGAAAATTAAATAATTTTGCTTTTATTTTCCTCATAAAACTTTTCATATTTTAAAACTCCATTCTATTCTTTAAAATTTCTTTAAAGATATTTACTTTCAATATTATACAAATTATAAAATATATAATCATATATAATATACTTAATATAATAAACGTCATAAAATTATCTATTAACAACTTCTTTATGAATATCACAGATATAGTTGCCACTACTGAAGCTGCCACTATTTTTATTATTTCACTAACAATTAACTTAATACTAAATTTCCCGATATATCTTATTACATCCCTAGATAACATAGGAATTACACATAAAATTGCCAATGATGAAGCTAAAGCAATTCCATAACTTCCTATTGATTTAAAAAACAAAAAATCTAATATGATATTTATTATCACCATTATAATTGATGCTTTTATTGTACACCTAACAATCTTATAAGCATGTAATGCTCTAGTAAAAACATCTTGAAAACCATAACCTAATAAACCTATAGCATAACAACGCATAATATTTGCAGTTATGTTTGTCTGAGCTGATGTAAAATTTCCTCTTTCAAATAATATCTTTATAACATCATTTGAAAAAACAATTAAATAAAATGCTAATGGAATTATAATCAAATTTATAATATTAGAAGATTTTTCTATTATATTTAATACACCCTTTTTGTCATTTTGATTTTTCAAACGTGCAATATCTGTAAATCCTACTACACTTATTGCTGTACTTACTAAGCTCACAAAAACCACCGTTATCTTACTTCCATAAGATAACATTGTAACACTACCTTCTTCTAACATTGAACCAAATGCTTTATCTGTAACTACGTTTACTTCTCTTACAGCTGTAACAATAATTGTTGCCAACATCATTTTTATCATTATTTTTATGTCATTGGTTATTCCTATTGACATCTTAAATTCAACACCATTTTTTCTTAAAATAATCAATTCAGGTATAATAGAAATAAATGTCGTAACTGTAAGTATTATTCCTATAATATAGATATTGCTATTAACATTAAATATAATCAGATATAATACCATAACACAGTAGGGTATAACATTAGTCACTTCACTAATATTATATTTCTGTAATATTTGAAAATTGCCTCTATTTATTCCTCTCAACATATTTATTGATACTATAGGCATCTGTAATAATATCATTTTAATTAAAATAATTTTATCACTGCCCTCATAACCCGGGGCAACCATTTGAGTTATTGGATTGATAAATAAATAACTAATCACCATAATTGCAAGTGAAAGTATAAATATATCACCATATACTTTACTAATGAATTTATTTCTTTCTCTTTTATCTTTTGATACAAAATACTCAGTTGTTACTGGAACATACGCTGTTGCCAACGGCGAATTAACCATTGAAACAAACATTGATATTGTTGATTGTGATATCAGATATATATCATTTAAGTTACTTGCTCCTAATGATTTTGCTAAAAAAACATCTCTTACTAAATTTACAGTTTGGCATAATATTGATATAAACGCAAGTTGTAAGGATTTTTTATAAAAATTACCATTTGTTTTTGCCATATTCATTACCTTTTATTTTATTCGAATTTTATAAAAATCTGTTGATTTAATATCAATCATATTGAAATATATAACCATCCAAAAAATCCATGCTGAATTTAAAAAAATAGTTTGAGCAAAAGACAATACAAGTAATAAAAAAATAAACATTTTATCATCATATGTAATTATCTGTTTAACAATAAATAAAATATATATTAATAATCCTATAACACCAAATCCTACTAATATATCTGAAATAGATGTAATATATGCTGAATTTCTCATTAATATACTAACTCTATCTGTAAGTACAATTCTTTCTTCAGAAAGAAAATATGTCAAATTATTTTTTCCTATACCTAAAACTTTTTGTTCAAAAGAAAGTTTATTAAATACATCAAAACCATGTGATAATCTTGTATTATTTGTAATATCAATATCTAGAATTTTACTTATAGCATAATCATACACTGTGGTTTGTCTTATCACTAAAAATATTGCTAATCCTAAAATAATTGCTCCAATTTTAAATACTTTATTCGTATTAGATGACATTAAATAATATCCAAACAATAACACCACTGCAATTATACCTAGCGAAGATGTAGAAAATAATATTGATATTGAAAAAAATACAACCCATTTTAAATTATGCTTTTTTAATTGATAATATAAAAGTGGCAAAATATATGTTGCATAAGCTTGTGGCTCTGGAAAAAAACCCGCAAGGTCTAGTTCCCCCATTAAACCAACTACTTGTATCTATTGGCAACAAGACTATTGGATATACTTTCATTCCAAGTACATAAAGTTGTAGACTTTGAAAAATTATTGCTATCGAACATATGAAACCTACAATTAAGTACACATTAAAAAATGCATCTAAATTAATTTTTTGCGTACAAACACATATGACTAAAAACATCATTATTATTGCAAATAAATTAAATAATCTTGAGCTGTTAAATCCGCCATACACCATAAATATGAATGGTTGCGTACAAATAGCGTATACAACGAATATCAACAATAATTTATTTACATATACAACATCATTACTAATCAAAATACTTTTTATGATTCTAACTAAAACATACATATAAATTATAAGCATACCAATTGAACTTACTGCTGGAAGTACATAATATGACAAAATGACATAAAAAGGTAAAAAGATTTCTAAAAAGCCACAATCTTCGAGCATATTCAATTGTGATACTTTAAATTTCATTTTCAAAGCAATTCACCTCTTTAACTATTTTATTTATATCTAAAAAAACGCATTCTTTGATCGCATCATTATAAAATCTTATATATTGATTTTTTAAATCCTTTTTATTTTTTTCAACTTCTCTTTTTATAAAATTCTTGTTCCAATCGGTGTTAAATGTTTCTATAATTGCATCTTTAACATTTTTATCTTCTCGATTTTCTACAATAGTAAAACCACCTTTAAAATACACATCTTCATATGCATCTAAATCTTTATACATTATTGTTGGTAATCCAAAATATCCTGCTTCAATTATTGATAAACCAAATCCTTCACTTTTACTAACTACAATATTTGCATCGGATAAATTCGGAACCTGCAGCATATCCTCTGCTAATGTATTTTTATCTACAAATCCCGTTATTATTACTCTATCTTTTATATTTATTTTTTCTATCTCTTTATTAATATATCCTTTTATATTATTTTTACCTGCTAATATAATGTATAACTTTTCTTTATATTCATCTGGTAATAATTGATATGCTCTAATAATTTGAACTTGATTTTTTCTTTGTCCAATGGAACCTACACATATTAAAACATTCGCATCATTAGGTATTCCATATTTTTTCCTTAATAACTCTCTATTCTTGCCACTTTTTTTAATATCAATTGTATTTTTTATTATATAAGCATTTGATTTTCTTTTAAAATCATTTTCTATATTTTTTAAGACACCGGAACTAACCACACTAAATTTTATATTTTTTTCTAATGCAGATCTAATAAAACTTTTTTCTATATTTTTTTGAAAATCCGAGCATTCGTTCGATTTATATGATAATCCATGTAATGTGTATGCTGTACAATATTTTTTTGCAGCTTTATTAGCACATAATAAATTACCATATGTAATACCATTTATATGAATTATATCCGGTTTTTCTTTTTCTATAATACTTTCAAAATACTCAGCAATTATCATACTTCTAGCATTTTTTATTTTTTCTTTAAAAGAGCATTTCATCTTCATTACATTTGCGTATTTTTTCAAACCAACCTTTAATATATATGGAATAACGCTCATATTACTATAAGAATAAACCTTACATCCATCAACCACCGATTTTTCTCCTATTGGTGAAGTTGTAAAAAATACAATTTCATTATCATTTGATAATGATTGACCAATCTGTGTAACGACATAATCTAATCCTGTAAAATGCTTTCTGCTTGAATTTTGAGCATATATCGCACCTGTCACTAATAATATTTTCATATATATATTTTTTGCATAATATGCAAAACTCCTTAATTATATAATTTTCTCTCAATTCACATATTTATATTATAATATTTAATATAAATGTAAACTTATCAATTCTCATACTCTTTCCACATATCATGTGGCTCAAATTTCCATTCATTATCTATCTGCATATTGGATAAAAGATTCTTTTTACCATTAAATATAACCTCTATATTTTGTTCATTATTAATAGCATATTCTGCTATATATTTTATCATATCATACTTAAATCCCATTATTTTACACATTGTAGAATCAAAAGCATAAGAATTCTCAGATAACATTACCATTCCTAATGTTTTAGGTGATGGCTTAACTGGTCCATTTTTTTGTCCACATATTATCATATCACCTAAAACCAACATTTTTCTTTGCTTCTCATTACATATAATACCATTTTTATCAGCATAATTTATTATAGTATTTAAATCAAGAATGGTTCTCCATATAGTATCATTTCCATACCATCCACCAACTCTGATCTTATCTTTAGAAATGACACTACCTAATACATAAAAAACCTTCTCGAAAAAACTATAAAACTGTGCCTTGTGATAATGTTTATTTAAACTGTTATCCGTTTTCTTTTCATCCACGATTTCCATATAATGCTTAAATATATTCTTTTTCTTATATGCATCTCCACCTTCTTCTACAGATCCTATCTTTCTATGTGGAAGACTATTTTTGTCATATATAACACCTACCATATTCTTTAACGCTGCTGTCATTCCTGCAAGTCTATGGCATTTAGGCTTTGGAATATTAATTATAACATCTGCTTCTAATACAATTTTATTTAATACATATTTATGCTCTTTTTCATTATGATAATTTTGTGTATCTTCTCCCATATACTGCGACACTTTATACTTACCATTATTATTAGTTCCCAGTTTATGATAAGATTTGTCTTTCAAATCCACAACTATTGATTCATTATAATCATTATCTTTCTTTTCAAGTATAACATTATTCTCTATAACTGTTGAATAGTGTCTCAAATCTCTAATCTGGATATTTGGTATATATTTTCTCCAAAATTCAAATAGTTCATCATATCCAGCTTTTTTTAAAGCTTCCTCTAAATTACATTCCTGCATAGGAGCATCTGCCACATATATCTCACCGGAATTTGTTAAAGCTATATAAACATAATCTACAATAGCCCTTACAACCGATGGATGTGTTACAAGGGCTCTTAAATCATTTTCATTATCTATTGCTTTATTTATATGCATAACCCAATTAGGCTTGACCAATATCTTCTGATTTTTCTTGATAATATCACCTAATGGATTCCATTCTTTCTTTCCAAAGTTATCTCTATCATACCCCATACTATACAATGTATTACGCACCATATCATATACTGGATTTTCTTCTCCAGCTATTTCATCTCCAAATGGATATTCAGGATATTTATTACTTGGATTATAATAATATTTACCACTAGGATAATCTGTTATATCTTTCCTATATTCAATAGCTACATTAGAATTCATATCAATTATTCCTTTCTGGTAAAATGAATTTATCACCCATTGTAAAATCGAATTCATCAGGATCGAATTTCATATATCCGCTTCCATCAAAAAAAGTTATTTCACCAAAATAAACTTTATTATCTATACAATATAAATCAATTCGTGATTCTGGAAATGGTCTTGATAAAATTTGTGCTATTTCATACATTTTATCATAAACCTGCGGCTTCTCAACCACTCTTTCCAAAGGCTTTTCATCACATCTGACAACATTTAATTTTTCATATGTATCAGCCTTAAACACACCCAATCCTGCTTTATCTCCAACTTTTCTGTCTGCTAATACATACAAATATTCTGGCTTACCATTAAAGCAAAAGAATTTATAATCTATCAATCCACCATCTTCTGCTTTGGATGGCAAAAGCTGTTCTAGTATTATTCTATGCTTTCTTCCTCCATAAACCCATTCTCTTCCACCTTGTCTATATGATGTACTTGAATGTGTCCATTTATTTAATATACTTAAGAAATCCTCTTTTAAATTTTCTTTATTATTACATATAATTACAGAATTTCCGCCACCACCTAATGTATCTTTTGCCACAAACTGCTCTGGTAATTCTTCTATCTTAATATCTCTAACATCGTCATACACACCAACTATAGGAATCAATATTTCAGACAATCCACATTCTTCAACATATTTTCTTACTTCATATTTATCAACACACTGTTGCATTAATAAATCTCTATAATAAATTTTATACCACTGCAATTTTTCAGTAAATCTTCTAGGATTAACCAAATCTAACTTTCTGTGAAGTTTAATTCTATACTGCAATTTAATCATAGATTTATCTGGTATAAATGAGAAACATTTTAAAATTGCTAATCTCATTTTTCTTGATTTTATTATATCTTTATATGACAATGTTCTTTCCTCACATTTCCTTTAAATAAGCCTCAACAACAATATTCCTATCAAATTCCCGTTCCATCTTTAATCTTGCATTCTTACCCATCTGTTGTCTATCTGCATTGCTCATATTAACGAATTTATCAACAGCCTCAATAAGTTTCTGCGTATTTCTTGTTTCGAAGCAAAATCCTGTCACTCCGTCCTCAACAGTTTCTCTACAACCTGCTCTATCTGTTGTTATAACAGGACGTCCACTTGCTTCACTTTCCAATAAAACATTTGAAATTCCCTCAGGATAATACGATGGATGAATTGTACAATGAGCAAATTTTAAATATTCAGATGTATCACTCACTTCTCCGTGGTATTTTATAAGATCTTTTGCTTCATAATCATCTAATATTTCTTTATACTCACCATCACAAGGTCCTAATATATGAAACACTGTATTAGGATATTTTCCTTTAATTACTTTAGCACAATTAAGATATTCTTCTATACCTTTTTCCTTTATAATTCTTGCTACAAATAAAAAGTGTATTCCATTATCATCACTTGGATATTCCATATACTTCCATTTATCAAGATTAACACCCGAACCTGGAATCATTTGATAATGTCCGCTATACATTTTATGCTTGATAAAAAATTCTCTGTTCTGTTCATTCTGAAAGAATACACATTTTGCTTTCTTAGCCGCTTTCCTATACAGACTAATCATTAATGGCTGTAATATACCTGGCTGTTCTACT
>ERZ779671.304-NODE-304-length-26682-cov-2.185188_pt1 | contig 26682 bp, 10 predicted proteins | sample MGYA00511074_ERZ779671 | MGnify/ENA primary metagenome ERZ779671 (study PRJEB29588, sample SAMEA2158454) | human gut metagenome | biome: human gut; feature: human-associated habitat; material: faeces | place: Denmark | collected 2008/2010 ... | reverse complement strand
AATATGGTTATTAATATGGTTGAAAATAAGGTTGGATACTTTCCAACAAAAAATATTAGAGAATTATCTAATGAAATTATTTACTATTTTCATAAATATGGTATAATAAATGTCGCTGATTTTATTAGTTATATATCTGATAAAGAAGAAATACTTAAGACTTTAAAAGATATTTTTGCTATGAATATCAAAGATGACTTTCAAGAAAGAGAAATTGAAGATTATATTTTTGTTGTAAATGAGTATCATAAAGAAGTGAAGATAAATGATTTAAACAAAAAATTAAAAGAAGAGAAAGATCCTTTGAAGCAAGCAAAAATAATTGAAGAGATAATGAAGTTAAGGGGAGTGAATAAAAATGGTACCAGAAATTAAAGATTTTGAGCAAAGAAAAGAAGCACTAATTAAAAAAGGTAAAGAACTTGGTTTTATTACTTATGAAGAGATTGCCGAAGAATTAAAAGGTCTTGATGTAAGTAGTGATTTACTAGATGAACTATATAATGCTTTTATGGAAAATGATATAAGTGTTATATCTGAAACTGATCTAGATGATGATTCTGGTGAAGAAGATACTGGGGGTAATTTAGAGGATATTCTTAAGGATAATACAATAGCTAAAGAACTTACTATTAATGATCCAGTTAGAATGTATCTAAAAGAAATAGGTAAAATAAGCCTTCTATCACTTGATGAAGAACTTGAACTATCAAAAAGAATAGATGAAGGTGATGAAGAAGCAAAAGCAATACTTGCTGAATCTAACCTAAGACTTGTTGTATCAATAGCTAAAAGATATGTAGGTAGAAATTTATCATTCCTAGATTTAATACAAGAAGGTAATATAGGACTTATGAAAGCAGTAGATAAATTTGATTCATCTAAAGGATACAGATTTTCAACATATGCAACATGGTGGATTCGTCAAGCAATAACAAGAGCAATTGCTGACCAAGCAAAAACAATAAGAGTACCAGTTCATATGGTAGAAACTATTAATAAATTAAAAAGAGTTCAAAGACAAATGACTCTAGAACTAGACAGAGAACCAACAGAAGAAGAACTTGCTAAAGCACTTAATACAACAGAAGATAAAGTAAGAGAAATAATTAAAATATCTTTGGATCCACTATCACTTGAAACTCCAATTGGTGAAGAAGATGATTCACATTTAGGAGATTTCGTTAAAGATGATAGTAGTTTAAGCCCAGAAGAATACGCAATTAATGAAGTACTTAAAGATGAAATTTCAGAATTATTATTAACATTAACAGAAAGAGAAGAACAAGTTATAAAACTTAGATTTGGTTTAATAGATGGAACTTGTAGAACACTAGAAGAAGTAGGAACTATATTTGGTGTTACAAGAGAAAGAATTAGACAAATAGAAGCAAAAGCACTTAGAAAATTACGTCATCCATCAAGAAGTAAAAAGTTAAAGGATTATTTGGTTGATTAAAATGAGATTATCAAAAAGATTAAAAGCAATAACAGAATTTGTAGATAAAGAAGATAGAATTATAGATATTGGTTGCGATCATGCACTACTTGATATTTATATAAAAGAAAATATAAAAAATAGAAAAATAATTGCCTCTGATATACATGAAGGGGCAATTAAACAAGCTAAAAAAAACATAGAAAAATATTCTATGGAAAGAAAAATTTCCTTAAGACTTGGTGATGGACTTGATGTTATTAAAGAAGGCGAAGTAGATACTATTATTATCGCAGGAATGGGATATAATAATATTGAAAAGATTTTAAGTAATTCTGAAAAATTAAAAGATATAAATAAAATAATAGTTCAATCTAATACAGATGTTGTAAAACTTAGAAAATCTGTAATTAAATTAGGTTTTAAAATAACAAGAGAAAAACTTGTCCTTGATAAAGATATAATTTATACAATTATAGAATTCAAAAGAGGAGTAGAAAAATATAATTATAATCAAATATATTTTGGACCTAGATTAATGGAAAATAAAGATGAATTATTTAAAGATTATTACTCTAAAAAGTTATTAAAATATGAAAATTTATTATTGCAACTTCCAAAAAATAATGTTATGAGTAGACTTCATCATATGAGACTTATAAAAATAATAAAAGAAGAATTAGAAAAAGACAATTAATTTTGTCTTTTTTTAAATGAAGAAGGAAGGACCATCATTATTTGATGAACTATTATTTACACTATAACTATTACTTTGGGTACTGTTACTTTCATTTACATTATTTTGAACATTTGAGTTTTCACTTGTATTTGACTTAGTTAATTCACTAGCAATCTTAAACATTGTTTTGGCGTTATTAATCATAGGCTTTACTTGATAAACAATAGGTATTGCTTGATTAACAATATTAAGTGTTTTTTGTGTATTACTAAGTAGTCCAGCCCAATTTATTGTTTTTCTAGCAATAGGTAAAATACTTCTTCCAGGCATATAAAGTAGATTTGGATTAAACATAAAAGTATACCTCCTTCTTGTATATTATATGAATGAGGAAAAAATAGTTTAAAAAATTTTTCTGGTGTGTTATAATACTAATATAGAAAATAGAATAATAGGTGGTATTATGAATAAAGATAATAAAACTTCAATTTTTGGTTATATCGGTAAAATATTTTTATTTATTATTTTACTACCTTTTAATATAGTAAAAAGTATAAATTTAGGAGTTAATAAACTTATGAAAAAAGATACTAATAACACAAAAGAAAAAATAGATTTAAGTAAAAATGTTAGAGATGAAGAAATAAAAAATGAAACATTAAAATTTAAAAATGATGAATCAAGTAATAACGAAAAAGAATTTATTACATCAAAAGATGAACATAGAAGAGCAAAAGAAGAAATAAGAAAAGAAAAATTAAGACAAAAAGAACTTCAAAGACAAAATAAAAAAAGTTTACTTCAAAAAATAAAAGAAAAAGATATATTTGAAAAAACTAAAAGACAAGATAGAAAAAAACAAATTGTTGCGCTTGATATTAATTCAGAAGATGCTAAAAGAAGTACAGAAAAATTAATATTTAAGTATTCTGCATTAAATCCAGAAGGTAAAATAGAAAAAGGATCATTTTTAGGATACTCAAAACTTGATGTTCATTCATATTTATTATCAGAAGGTTATAAAGTATATGAAATTAAAGCAGTTGCTAAAGCCAATATGTTTAATACAGATATTGCGCTTAATAGACCAATGAAAAAGTCTATATTAGTATTTTATTTAACACAATTATCAACTTATTTAAAAGCAGGTATTCCAATAGTAGATTCAATTAAAATATTATCAACACAATCTAAAACAGAATCAGATAAAACAATATGGAAATCAGTTGTATATGAACTATCTATGGGTGCAACTTTATCTGAAGCAATGATTAGAATGGGTGTAATATTTCCAAAACTTTTAATAAATATGGTAAAGGCAGCAGAAATGACAGGTGATTTACCAGAAGTATTAGATGAACAGGCAGAATATTATAAATCAGTTGAGAAATCAAGAAAAGAAATGGTAAATGCAATGATGTATCCATTATTTGTATTTATATTTGCAATTATAATAATTATTTATATTATTGTTTCAGTAGTTCCACAATTTGTAAATATTTATAAAAACCTAGGTGCGGAACTTCCAGGTATTACAAAAGCAATAATAAATGTAAGTAATTTTGTTAGATCAAAATATTTAATAATAATACTTGTAATACTTTTAATAGTATCTACATTTGTTATATTATTTAAAAAAAGTGTTTCATTTAAATCAAATATTCAGTATATGATTATGCATATACCTGTTGTAGGTAATATAATTATTTATAATGAAATGACAATGTTTTCTAAAACATTTGCGACTCTTATTAATAATAATATATTTATAACAGATAGTATGGATATATTAGGTAGAATTACAGATAATGAAATATATAAATCAATAATATATGATGCTGTTATAGCTCTTTCAAAAGGTGAAAATATATCAGTAGCGTTTAAAGATAATTGGGCTTTTCCAAATATAGCATACCAAATGATTGTTACAGGTGAAAAAACAGGGCAATTAGGTTTAATGATGGAGAAGGTAGCAGATTATTATGCAGAAGAACATATTAATGCAATAACAAGAATTAAGGCTTTAATTGAGCCACTTATGATTATATTCTTAGCAGTTGTAGTAGGTGGAATATTACTTGCAGTAATAATACCAATGTTTAGTATGTATGAAAACATATTATAGAAGGAGAACATGATGGAAATAATAATTTACAGTATAATGATATTTATAATTGGTATTTGCTTTGGCTCATTTTTTAATGTAGTAGGTTATAGACTTCCAAATGATATGTCTATTGTATATCCACCATCACATTGTACTAATTGTAATCATAAACTTGGTGTACTAGAATTAATACCAATACTATCTTATATATTTCAAAAAGGAAGATGTAAACATTGTCATGAAAAGATATCACTTTTTTATCCTATGTTTGAACTTCTAACTGGTGTGCTTTTTGTACTTGGTTATTTAGCATATAAAGATGTATATCCAGAAATAATTAATATTATTTATTCATTAACATTTATATCAGCAATGGTAATAATAATGATTAGTGATATAAAATATATGATAATACCAGATGAAGTTAATATATTTTTTTCGATAGTACTTATAATAATAAAATTAATAATATTATATAAAACTGAAGTAATAACTAGTTTATTAAGTTTTGGATATGAACTTTTATTTATACTTATGGATGGAATGGCAATGTTCCTAATAATGTATTTAATAAGAATGATAGGAAATGCTTTGTTTAAAAAAGATTCAATGGGTGGCGGAGACATAAAGATGATGGCTCTAATTGGTTTTGTTTTAGGATGGAGATTATCAATTGTAGTAGTCTTTTTAGCATCATTTTTAGCGCTTCCAGTTGCAATAATAAATGTTTATAGAAAAGATGAACATATGCTTCCATTTGGTCCATATTTAGCAGCTTCTGCTTTAATATTATTTTTAACAAGAGTTGATTTTAATACACTTTTAAGTCTTTTATATTAATTAATAGTCATAAATTTTACATTTATGGCTTTTTAGTTTACATTTATTTTTTGAAATATGCTATAATATTACTGAAGGTAAACGCTTATGAGTAAAAAAAGAAAGAAAAAAAGAAAACTTAGAGTAGATAGAATAATTATGGTATTAGTTGTTTTTGCTTTAATAATCTTTTTAGCGAACTTTATACCATATGTTATATATAATAGTAATATATATAATAGTCTTCCAAACGCCAAAAATAATACGGTTGTAATAAAAAAGAAATATAGTAAATTAAAATTATATAATAAGACAATTAGTTATATAAAAGAAAATAATTTAAATTTAAAAATACAATATAAAAATGCTTATGTTATTTTACCAAGCAAAAATATAAGCAAAAATATGAGTTTAAAAATAGAAAAATCTAATAAAAAATTAGCATATAAAAATTATAGTAATGATAAATCATTTGTAATAGAAAATAGTAGCATAATTAAAAACTCTGATAAATTTAATGTATCTTTACCAAATTATTTACTAAAAAATAAATATGTTGATATATATGGAGTTACAAAAGAGGGTAATGTTGAAGCAATTAAATTAAAAAATAAAGCAAGTAAAAATATAACTATTTCTCAAAATAAAAAATATAAAAGATATTTTGTAACTTATATAAGTGTAAGTAAAATGAATATACAAACTTTAAAGGCAGAAACTGGAGATACTATAAAATTAAATGTAACATATGAACCAGATAATGCAACTTTAAAAGAATATGAATATACTAAAATAGGTGATATATTCATGAAAGATGAAAAAGGTAATATAATTGCTAAAAAAGATGGTATTTCAAAAATAACTATAAAACATAAGACACAAAAATTAATAAAATCTATTGTAATAAAAGTAGATGCTAAGAAAAAAGAAGAAGTAAAAGAAAATAATGATGTAAAAGAAGAAAATACTTCAAATAATGAACCAGAAATAAAAAATATAGATGGTTTAACATACGTAAATGGAATACTTATTGTTAATAAAACATACTCTTTGCCAAAGGACTATGATCCTGGATCACTTTCAGTAGATGCTAAAAATGCATTTGATGAAATGCAAAATGCTGCTAAAAATGATAATATAAAATTATGGATTGCGTCTGGTTATAGATCATATTCACTTCAAACAAATTTATATAATAGTTATGTTTTAAAAGATGGTAAAGCAAAAGCAGATACATATTCAGCAAGACCAGGACATTCTGAACATCAAACAGGGCTTGCAATGGATTTAAATATAATAGATTCGTCATTTGAAGGTACTCCTGAAGCAATATGGATAGAAAAAAATTGCTATAAATATGGATTCATAATAAGGTATCCAAAAGGTAAAGAAGAAATAACCGGTTATAAATATGAACCATGGCATGTAAGATATTTAGGTAAGGAACTTGCAGAAAAAGTATATAATACTGGTAAAACACTAGAAGAATATTTAAATATAACATCAAAATATAGTGAATAATATTAATTTTTATGATATAATAACTCTCCGAAAACAAAAAAGGAGAGTTTTTTATGCAAGTAGAAAAAGATATAGTAGTAGCTCGTGATTTTATAGAAGGAAATGTTTATGAAAAAACTGGATATAGACCAGTAAAATTATTTTCAGATCAATCACTAAAATCATTTAAGAAAGTAAAATTAAAAGATAAAAATGCAATATGTAAAATCAATTCTTCAGATGAAATATTTGATATAATATCTTACGGTGGAAATGTTACAGCATTTAGTGATAATAGATTTGATGAATACTTTATGAAGTTAAAAATTGCTGCTTTAGATTTGAAATTTAAAGATTACTATAGTTTTCTTATGAATACATATGGAAAATATAGTTATACATTTAATTACGATGTATATAAATCTATAAGAAATAATTTAGATGATAAAACAAGATATTTTTTTGACGAATTATATAAAAATTATATAGGCAAAAGAATTAGAAAATCAAAATTAATAGAACCTGATAGATATAGTTTTGAAGAATTATCTACTTTAGTTAGAAGCGCATTAAGTAAAGGTTATGGCGAACTTGTAAGAAATATAAAAGAAAAAAATGTAAGATTTATTTATTCAAAAGATGAAAAAATAGAAAGTAAAGTAAAAGAACCATATGATTTTATATATTTATCACATGATATAACAAGCATGAGTGAAAAAGAAATTAAAAAAAGAGAAAAATTAATATTAGAATCATTTAGAAATATGTTATCAGAAAGAGGTAAGATTCAGTGCTTTTATTCTGATGAAGAAAAGAATACTTCATTTGATAAAGTCGAATACAAAAGTAATCCAAGCGTAAATAATGATATGGCTTATATTTACACATATAAGAATAAAGAGATTGAAAAATAGTAGAAAAAGTAATAAAATAATATTGTTAAAAGGAGGAGTAATAATAAAATGAATAAAGTTTATATATTTGGACATCAAAGTCCAGATACTGATGCAGTAACATCTGCAATAAGTTTATCTTATTTAAAAAATAAATTAGGAATGGATACAGAACCAAGAGTACTTGGTCATATTAATAAAGAAACAAAATATGTACTAGATAAATTTGGTGTTAAAGAACCAAAATATTTAAATGATGTTAAATTACAATTAAAAGATTTAGATTATCACAAAGGATTATTTGTTGATGAAAATAAATCAATAGATTATGTTTATAAATATTTAACAGAAAAAGGAGTAACAGGTACTCCAGTTGTAACAGATGGAAATAAATACAAAGGAATAATAACAATTAAAGATATTGCTAAAAAATTAATTAGTAATGATTTTGATAAAATAGATTCAAATTATAATAATATACTTGAAACTGTTAGTGGTGAAGAAGTATTAAAATTTGATGATGAAATAAAAGGTAATGTACTTGTTGCATCATATGATAGTGATACATTTACAAGTAATGTTAATTTAAACTCTGATAGCATCCTAATAGTTGGAGATAGACAAGATATTATAAAAAAAGCAATTGATGATAATGTAAAATTAATTGTAGTAACAGGACCAGAAAAAATAACAGAAGAAAATTTAAAACTTGCTGAAAATAATAAAATTAATGTAATAAAAACAAATATAGATTCATTTCATACATCTAAATTAATTTGTTTATCAAATAAAATCGGAACATTACTTGTAGAAGATACATCTAAAATATTTAGAGAAAATGATTACTATACTGATTTTGTTGAAGCAACTAAAAAATTAAAACATAACAACTATCCAATTTTAAATAATAATGGTGTATGTTTAGGATTAATAAGAATTACAGAAATAATAAATAAAAATAATAAAAAAGTTATGCTTGTAGATCATCAAGAAAAAGAACAAAGTGTAATAGGTTTAGATGAAGCAAATATATTAGAAATTGTTGACCACCATAAAATTGGTAATATTAATACAACAAATCCAATTAATTTTAGAAATATGACAGTAGGATCTACTAATACAATAGTTTACTTTATGTATAAAGAAAATAATGTAGAAATTCCAAAGGAAATTGCGGGAATAATGCTTTCTGGATTATTATCAGATACATTATGCTTACAAAGTCCAACAACTACTGAAATAGATAAAAAAGTTGCTGAAGATTTAGCATTAATCGCAGGTGTTGATTATGAAAAATATGCACTTGATATGTTTAAAGCAGGAACATCTTTAGAAGGATTAACAAAAGAAGAAGTAATTAAAAGTGATTTTAAATCATTCCCAATTGGTGATGAAAAAATGGCTATAGGTCAAGTATTTACACTAGATGTTGATAGAATATTTGATGAACTTGATACTTATATAGAAAAATTAGAAGAAATAAATAATAAAGAAGGATATAAATTTATAGTAATTGCTATTACTGATATACTTAAAAACGGATCATATTTAATATTTACAGAAAATGCTAAGAGTGTTTTAGAAAGTATTTATAAATTAGATGATATAAAACAAGGATATTATGTTGATGGACTTGTTTCAAGAAAGAAACAAATTTTACCAGCAATATTATCAGAATTAAATTAAGCTATTTATATAGCTTTTTTTCTTTTGCTTAATTGACTTAATTAGTTATGTATTCTATAATATATATAGAATAATAATAGGAGTAATAAAATGGGTAAAAATAGTAAAGAAAAAGAAGTAGTATCAATGACCAAAAAACAAAAAATATTATTTATTGTTGCATTAATAATAATTGTTTTAATGGTGTATTTAATTTTAACAAATAAAAAAATAGATGGTATAACAAAAGTAAATAAGATATTTGATGAAAAATATTATGATGTAAAATGTATAAGTGAAAAATGTGATTATATAATCGTATCAAGTGGTGATGAAAGTAAAACATCAAAAAAATATATTTATAATTATAATGGTAAAAAAATATCAAGTTATAAAGAAACTTTTAATAGTAATTCAAAAACATCAAATGAAATAAATGAAGTTTCAGAAAATTATTTAATATTTAAAAAAGTTAATAGAAGTAATAATGATATAACAGGATATTATTTAACAGATTTAAAAGATAATAAAAAATATAGTACTAGTAATGAATTAAAATATTTAACAGATAATTTACTATTAATGAAAAAACAGGGTGGTTATGAGATTATAACAAAAGATGGTAAAGAAAAATATTCTAATATTGATAGCGCTAAAACATTTAATAATGACAAAATAGTATTAATAAATGTAAATAATACTAGTGTTATATTAGATAACCAGGGAGAAAAAATTCTTGAAGATTATACTGTATCAAAAGAAGTAAAAAATAATGATGGTGATACACTATATTTAGTAATTAAAGATGTAAAAAATAATTTATTTTATTACTTTGATGTAGATAAAAAAGAAATAATTGGTGATAATTTTCAAAACTTTAGTGAAAAAGATAATAAAGGTAATTTAATAATTACAAAAGTAAAAAATAACGTATTAAGTAAATACATTTTAGATAAAAATGGTAACCAAAAGAAATATACAGAAAAAAATACACAAAAATATGTGAATGATATAAAAATGCTTATAGATAGTTCAAAATATTATGTGTATGATAATTCAGTATATAAAGAAAATCAAAATAATGTATTTGTAAATAAAAAAGATGACAATACTTTTGGTATATATAATGTAAAAGATAATAAATATAAAAAATTATATGATTATTCAAAAGAAAACTCAAAATCAAATATAACAGAAGTAAATAAAAATGGAATTTACCAAATATCATGCAAAAAAGATAACTGTAAAACTAATGAAAACTTAGTTTATGATTTAAATAATATGAAAAAAGTATTTGATATTAAAGATAATAATTTATCTATTTTAAACTATACTTCGTACGAAAATGGGTATAAAAGTGTAAAATATGATGATAACAACAATTCAAAATATGTTTTATATGACAATAATAATAAAAAAGTAATTGATTCAAACAAACAGATTATTGTAGTAGATGATGAAATATCATACACAAATGATAAAACAGAGGATGATGTTTTATTATATTCATTTAAGAAAAATAAAACTTACAATAAAGAAAATGAAGAAGCAAAGATAGTAAGTATTTCAAATTATACTTTGTATAAATATAAAACAGATGATAAAACATGTATTTTAAATAGTAAGGGTAAGAAAATAGAATGTACAAAAGATGATATAAAGTTATCATATAGTGATGATTTAGTTTACTATTTAAGTAATAATAAAGTTGTTATGATTAATGCTCAAAATTCAAAGAAAAATAAATATAATCTAGAAAATAATGAAAAAATAAATGATATAAAAGGTGATTTAATACCTTTATATAGAAATACATTATTTGTAAATAATAGTGCAAATGATTACATAAAAATAGTTTCAAATACTGGAAGAGTAATAAAGAAGATAAATAATACTGAAATTGTTAGTGTTAAACAAATAGATAAAACAAATGTGCTAATATTTACTAAAAATACAATTGATAATAAAGATTATTTTGGTCTTTATTTAGCAAACTAATGGAGGAAATAAAAATGAAAAAGAATGTTATAAATAAAATTATATATGTAATTGTTTCTATTTTTGTAATTGCGGCAATTGTGTTTTTAGTAAAATACTTTTCTTCTAAAAATATTAAAATGGTTAGAAATATACTTAAACCAGTTTATAGCGATATAACATGTGTAGATGTTAATTGTTCATCAATTAAAGCAACTAAAGAAAACAAAAAAGGTGATAAGACAGTAGAACTATATAATGATAAGGTAAAAAAAGTTGGATCATATGTAGTGAAAAATGGAAAAGAAGATAAAAAACAAATTGTTTCTATTAAAGATGATTATTTTATTATAAGTGAAAATGATAAATATTATATTTTTAATAAATCTTTTAAAGAACTTTATAAAACAAATAATGCTTTAATTTCCTTAAATCAAAAATATATATTAGAAAAAGGTGAAAAATATACACTTTTAAATTATAAAGGTGAAAAATTATTCGAAAATATTTCGGAATATAACTTATATAATGATCAAAAAATAATTGAAATAGTAACAGAAAATAAATATGTAATATATGATGAAGTAAAAAATAAAATATTAGATGGATATAAGATTGATAAAGAAGTTATTGATAGTGAAAATAATACACTATATTTAGTTACAAAAAATGTAAAAACAGGAGTATATCAATATTATGACTGCAATAATTACAAAATGATTGGTGATTCTTTTGAAAATTATACAGTAACTACTGACAATGAATTAATTGTTTCAAAAAGAGAAAATGGTACAAAAGTAGATTATAAAATAAATACAAAAGGTGAACAAACAAAACTAGATAAATCATTTTCAAAGGTAGAAGAAATTAACAATATATCTAAAAAAATAAATGATGATGAATATTATTTATATTCAGTAAGTGTATATGAATCTAATCAAAATGTAGTTCTTGTAGATAATAAAAAAAGCAAAGAATTTGGATTTTATGATTTAAAAAGCAAAAAGTTTAGTAAGATATATTCATATAATTCAAAAGAAGATAATGTATATTCTTCAGTTACAAAATTAAATTCAGATAATGATAACAACTATTTAGAAGTATCTTGTTCAAGTAAATTATGTGGCAAAAATTTATTATATGTAGTTAATATGAAAAATAAAAAAACAGAATTTTATAATGAAAATGATAAGGTTGTTCTTCAAAATTATACACAATATGAAAATGGGTATAAAATGATAAAATATTCTAATAAATCAGAAGATGAAAAATATAAAGGAAAGTATGTTCTATATAATGATAAAAATGAAGAATTATCAATTTCAGAAAATGAAATACTTATTTTAGGACAAAAAATAGTATTTGGGCCTGTTAAAAATGAAACAGTAACATTGTATTCTATAAAAGATAAGAAAAGTTTGAATAATACAGGCGCAAATGTAATTAAGATAAAAAATAAAGAATATTATAAATATCAAGATGAAAAGAATAATACTGTACTTTTAGATTCTAATGGAAATGAAATGCTAAAAGTAAAAATGTCACAAAATTTAAAAAATAGTGATGATTCATTAATATATATCGATAATAAAAAAGTAAAAATGTATAGTGATGATTTTAAAGTAAAGAATTATTCTTTAGAAAAAAATGAAGAACTAATGAATAACAATTCAAATGATATATTACCATATAAGGGTGCGATATTTCTAAATAATACTAAAGGAAAATATATAAAAATAGTTAATTTTGATGGAATGAAAATAAGAAAAATAAAAAATTCAACTGTTGAAAATATTTATCAAAATAAAGAAAAAAATGTATATATAATTGCTAAGAAGAAAGACAAAAATGGTACTAATTTCGGACTATATTTAGCAAAGTAAAATCAAGGTTTAAAAAATCTTGATTTTTTTAATAAATATAAGGGAAAATATAGAAAAAAATGTCATAATTTGGTATACTTAATGTAGATGTAAAAATAGGAGAGTTTGTATATGAAATTAAAAGAGTTAAGAACAAGAAAATATGTTGCTTTGATGATGATGATAGTAGTTGTAGGAGCAATCGTAGGAATATTAAAAATAGGAAATATGGATTTTGATAAAGGAAAGGTAAAAGTGTCTAAGGCTGTAATAAATAATGTTACGTCTTCTTTAAGTGCGAATATAAATGAAGCAGCAGTAGATAACTTAATTATAAGTAAAGGTTATGATGAAATAGACTATGTAATTAAATATTCATTATCAACTGATGAAAATATAAAAGAAAGAAATGTTATAATCGAAGCTAGTTTAGATGATAATGAAAAATATGCAAGTTTCAAAGATGTAACAAATGGTGATGTGATAAGTACTGTTTCTGAAAATAGAAAAAATATAAAGATAACAGTAAAAAATGCAAAAGTAAATAAAGAAAATGAATTTAAACTTGTTATGAAATTAGAGGGGGCACCAAATGGATATAAAGTAACTCCTAAAATCAAAATAAAAGAAGTAAGTGAAGAAAAATATACAAATTTAAATGTACAAAATGTAGAAGTAAAAAATAACAGTTTAACAGGAAATGTACAAGATGAACAATCAATGAATGTATCAAATATAGAATTAGCTCTTAAAAAAGATGGAGAAACAATAAAGAAAACATATACAGATGAAGATGGTAATTATGTATTTAGTGATATAGAAGAAGGAGAATATAACTTAGAAATAGATGAGGATATATATGAAAAAGTAAGTGAAGAAAAAGTAAATATATCAGGATTATCAAAATTAAATATAGTAGTAAAAGAAGTAACACCATATAAAATAGAATTAAAAAAACAAATAACAGAAATGACAATAGTAAATGGTGGAAACGCAACAACATATAAATATGGAAACTTAGATAAAGTACAACAAGCATTAAGAAATGTAAAAAATATGACTGGTGAAGTAAAATATAAAATAACTGTTCAAAATACAGGAAAGAAATCAGGAGTAGTAACAGTAGTAAAAGATGAAGTACCAGAAGGCTTAACATTTAATAAAGAAAAAAATACATCATGGGAAGAAAAGAATGGAGTTTTATATAATAGAAGCCTAGAAGGAATAACATTAAATGCTGGAGAAAAAAGAGAAGAAGGTTTAACACTTGATATAGAAAGTACAAGTGAAGCAAAGACATATATAAACAAAGTAACTGCAAAAGGAGAAATATATGAAAATGTAGTATATATCTTAGATGGAAAAACATATAAAGAAGATACTGTACTTGAAGGAGAAAAAATAAAAGAACCAAAAGTAGATAATAAAAACTTCAAAGGATGGTATACAGATAAGAAATATACAAATAAATATAACTTTAATAATGAAATAACAAAAGATTTGGTATTATATGGACAAATAGAGGATATAAAAGAATATACAGTAACATATGTGGATGACGAAAAGATAGTTAAAACAGAAAAAGTAAAAGAAAACGGAAGTTTAAATGCGCCAGAAGTATCAAAAGATGGACATACATTTAAATATTGGTCAGAAGAACCAAATGGAAAAGAATATGATTTGAGCACAAAAGTAACAAAAGATATTACTCTTTATTCAGTATATGAAATAAATAAATATACAGTAACATTTATAAATGAAAAAGAAAAATATGATGAACAAGAAATTGAATATGGAGAAAATATAAAAGTTCCAACAAGTCCGTCAAAAGAATATTATACATTTAAATATTGGTCGCTAGAAGAAAATGGTGATAGTTATGATTTAAGTACAAAAGTAACAAAAGATATAACACTTTATTCAGTGTACGATATTAATAAATATACAGTAACTTTTATTGATAAAGGAAAAGAAATAGATAAACAAGAACTAGAAGCAGGATCACTAGTAATCGCACCAAAGGTATCAATGGAAGGCTATACGTTTAAATATTGGTCGAAAAAAGAGAATGGGAAAGAATATAATTTAAATTTACCTATAACAAGAAATTTAACATTATATTCAGTATATGAAATAAATAAATATAATGTAGAGTTCTATGATAGTAATAAACTAATAAAAACAATAAAAGTAGACTATGATAATACAATAAATAGTAATGAAGTTCCTACTGTAAGCAAGACAGGATATACATTTACAGGATGGATAGAAAATAACAAAAATTTTGATTTTACAACTAAAATAAAAGAAAATAAAAAATTATATTCAAAATATGAAATCATAAAAAATGCAGTAATATTTAATGATGAAAATAGAATAACAACTAAAAAAGTAGATTACAATAATAAAGTAGAAAAAATAGAAAGCCAAGGAAAAATAGGTTATACATTTAAATATTGGTCAACTACACAAGATGGAGAAGAATTTGATTTTAATACATTAATAACTGAAGGTATAACATTATATGCAGTGTATGATATAAATGAATATAGTGTTAACTTTATAGACCAAGGTAATGCATATGGTGATACGCAAAAAGTTAAATATAATAAAATTGCAGTAAAACCAGAGACTGATCCAATAAAAGAAGGTTATACATTTAAATATTGGTCACTAGATGAAAATGGTGTAGCCTATGACTTTAATACAAAGATAACAAAGAATATAACACTTTACTCAGTATATAGTGTAAATAATTATAAAGTATCATTTGTAGATAATGACACTAAATATGTAGAAGATGAAACTATAGAGTATAATAAAGCTGCTATAAAACCAGAGACAGATCCAAGTAAAGTTGGACACACATTTAAATATTGGTCACTCGAAGAAAATGGTATAGCTTATGACTTTAGTACAAAAATAACAAAAGATACAACACTTTATTCAGTATATGAAGCAAATGAATATACAGTTAAGTTCATGGATGGAGATAACTTATTTAAACAAGAACAAGTTAAATATGGATTAAAGGCAACTAAACCAAGTGAGAATCCAACAAAAGAACATAATTTGTTTAAAACATGGACATTAAATGATAAAGAATATGACTTTAATTTACCAGTAATAGATAATATGATATTGCGTAGTTCATATGAAGAAATAGAAAAACCAAGTATAAGCCATGTGCCAACAGAGTGGACAAACAATAAAGTAACAGTAACAATAACATCAAGTCATGAAGATTATAAATATCTATATAAAATAGACACAGGAGAATATAAAGAATATACAGGACAATTTGATATAGATTATAACTGCACAGTAGTAGCAAAATCTGTAAAAGAAAATGTAGATAGTATAACAGAATTACATGACATAACAAATATAGATAAAATAAAACCAATAATAAATTCATTAAATGAAACAAATGTATCAGGAACAAGTTTTGATATAAATGTAAGTACAATAGATAATGAATCAGGAATGAAACAAATACATATATATAAAGATGATTTGTTAGAAACAACAATAGTATATAATGAAAACTATAATGAAGAAAAAAATAGTACATATACATTTAATGATTTAGTATCAGGAAAAGATTATAAAATAAAAGTAATAGCAGAAGATGTTGCTGGAAACTTAAGTGAAGCAAAAGAAATAACAGTTAAAACTGAAGAAAAAATAGTTGCAAGAATAATAGGAAGAGAAAATAAATTATTTGAAGATGAAAATTTATATGAAAACTTTAGCTCACTTGAAAGAGCGATAAAAGCATGTCCAAGTAACCAATGCACAATAGAAATGGTAACAGATACAAAAGAAAGTGTAGAAGTATTAGAAGGACAAGATATAACTCTTAATATAAATGGAAAAACAATAACAGGAGTAAAAGATACATATACAATAAATAATGGTGGAAATTTAATAATAAAAGATAATTCTGAAGAAGCAGGAAGTATAGTAAATAATGTAGGAGTAGCATTAAAAAATGAAACAACAGGTGTACTAACACTAGGTGAATTAGAAGATGAATTAGTAGTATCTACAACAAAACCATATATAAATGGTGGAACATTTGGTGTTGTAAATGAATATATAGATAAAAATACAAAAGGAAGATTTAACTTCTATGATGGAATGATAGCAGGAAATATTGCAATAGAAGGTGAAGTAAACGATAAGCCATATCTATATAATGCAAGTGTAGTAACAAGTGATAATAGACAAGTTGCAACATTAAAAATACTAGAAGATGCGGAAGCAAGAATAGTTAGAACTGGTGTTTATTATACTAAAATAGATAAAGCTGTTGAAGATACAAATAGCGGAACATTGTCTGAACCTACGACAACAAATACTAATCTAATGCAAGGATTTAGTAATGTTGATGATACTGGATTTACTTACGATAGTGAAACAAATACACTATCATCAGAGCCAGGTAAAAGTGTAAAAGCATATACTGTAATAGATTTAACAGGATATGAGAATGATCAGTATTTATTTATTTCAAGTGATGCTATTGATACTTATTATGGAAACTTTGAAGTAATTGTAAGAGAAAATGATATTTATGGTAATAATATATCTCAAACGAAAACTACAGACAATACTACTAAGAGAGATAATTATAAATTTTATTTAACAAAAGGTAAGAAATATTATGTAAGATTGGATTATACTACATATTCTCAAAATGAAACTAATATGGTTACAATTTATGACATGTTTCTTCAAAAAATAAATAAATATGTTGTAGATGAAAATACTGTACTTGAAACTGTATCTAATTCATATGGTTTTGAATATGACAAAACAACAAGAACATTAAAATCAAACAATCAATATCAAAATGGAACAACAGCTTTCTCATATATTGAAGTGGATTTAACAAATGAAGATGAAGATAAAGAAGTAATAATTAATGCCTCGATTGATACTTTATATTCTTGTAATTATGGCAATATAGTAATAAGTGAAAACAATGAAAAATTATCAAGTGCTTCATATGGTGCACTGGGATATTTATATGCTAATGATAGTTCTCGTCCTCGTGTTGGAAAATATAATTATTCTAAAGTGTTAACAAAAGGTAAGAAATATTATATACAATTTTATTATTTTAAAGATAGTTACGATAACTATTCTGAAGATTATTATAAAACACATGATTCAAAGGATCAATTTACAATTAATACGATTGATATAGTTGGTTTAGGAGATAAACAAGATATAGATTTATCAACAAATCTAAAAACAAATTATTATGGAATTGATAGTTATGATTCTTCATATGATCGATATTCAATTTCAAGTTATGCACCTTATGGTGAAAAATTTGATTCGTATGTAAAAGTTGATTTAACAAAGTCTAAGACTGATCAAATGATAGATTTAAATTTAATCTTGAATAGTTATTCAAGTATATATATAACAAGCAATAATAAAGATTCTGATAAGGAACTTGTTATTAATAATATGGATAATACGCTACTATCATTTAATTCGTATAACAACTACTACATAAATGGTAATAGTAATTATTATGATTTTCGTGATTATAAATATGTTCTTCCAAAAGGAAGTGTGTATTATGTACATTTTGCAAGTTTTTATCCAGGAGGTAAACCAAATCCTTATATAAAAAATATTTCACTTGTTCCCGTTACTGATAATATGATAAATATTGGTACATTATCTCATTTAAAAGGAACAATTGATGATAGTAATAAACCTGCTGATACCAATCTTCCATATGTAGAAAATGATGGAACAACAGATTCTAACTTTAGATTTGTTGGCAATAATACTAAAAATTATGTTAAATTTAATAATGAATTATGGAGAGTAATTGGAATATTTAATACAATAGATGTTGATGGTAATTATGCAAAAAGAATAAAATTGATTAGAGATAAATCACTTTATCAAGATTTGAATATTTATCTATCATGGGATTCAAGTGATTCAAGTATAAATAATGGTACAGGAATAAATGAATGGTCACAAGCCGATTTAATGAAATTATTAAATGAGGGTTATGAAAATAATGCACCAAATAATATTTATTCAGAGGATACAAAGTGTAAAAAAGGTGAAAAAGAAAATCCTGATTTACCAAAATATATAGTTGATGATACTATTTATTTTGACCCTGTTAAATATAGAATTTGTGATTCTGAAAGTGATTCATGTCCTGCTTGGACGGTTATGAGTGGTAATAATTGTACTGGTGAGTATGAACTTGTTTATAAAAAATCAGATGTGTATGATTACTCTAAAGCAGTAGAATCAAATGGTGGATCATATGATAATGTGTTAATTAATTATTTGAATAAAATTTCTGAAACATGGAGTGATAAGATTATAAGTCCAAGTTCAGAAAGCAATATGAATAGTCTATTTGATTTTACCAAATCAAAAGCAAGAATTTTAAATACCAAGGAACTTTCAGAAAATAATTTATCACAAAAACTTAGCATTTGTGTTTCTTCTTACATTGCATCATCGCCTTGTAACTATCCAATATTAGTTATGGGTGAGAGCAATTATTATAACCTTGCTTATAAAAAAGTATCAAATTATAATTTTCCGTTTAGTAATGCAAATAATTCGTTTTCTATAAATCCAGTTATTAAAATTGATTTAAATAAAGTTGAAAATAAATCGGATTTTATTGGTAAAGAAAAAGCAAACACTTTAAAATTAAACAATAGTTTATATTGGGCAGGAAAATCTGGATATTGTTTTATTGGTGCAGGTGAATATAATAAACAATGTGACTTTAGCAGTATTGGATTATCAAATAGTGCGAAATCTATGATAGATAGTGTGGTTTGGAATACAGGAGCTCTTCCAAACGATTATGATACACGTAATAATTTAACCGCTTTAGAAGTATATGCTATGGAAAGAGGAAATAATACCGGTAAAACAAATATGGATACAACTTCTACAGATTATGATAATGTCAATAGAACTACAACATGGATTGGTAAAGTTGGACTTCCATATGTGAGTGATTATATTTTATCTTCAGGAAATGGTTCAAGCTATACTAGGGATGAATGTATCAAAGGTAATTCAAGTAAATATGCTAATTGCGTCTCATATAATAGTTGGTTAAATTCAACAAATACAGATGGAAATTCATTAACCATTACACCAACTTATGGTGGTGAATATCCATCGAATGTTGCAAGCATATATACTAGTATATATTCTTACCCTGCGTATTCTTCAAGTACTATAAAACCAACAGTATATTTAAGCCCTAAAGTAAAAATAACATCTGGTAGTGGTACACAAGATGATCCATTTATTATAGAACTTGGTGAAGAAGAAAATACAACATTATATTATGGACTTGTTCCTGATTTAATTAAGGATGATGTTGAAGATGAAGAAACAGAAATAAATGATGAGGATGAGACATTAGATTATATTTATGTAAAAAATGAACCAGCATATGGATTTACTTATGATAGCGAAAAAGGTGTATTTACTAATAAAAATAAAGGAATTGCAAATACAACAGCAGTATCATATATGAAAATAGATTTAACAAATGCTGCTAGTGATATGCCGATAGATATAAATTATAATATTTCAAAAAATGATAACTATTCTATGGGATTCATTAATTTAATGAAAAATAGTTTAACAAAAATAAACTATAATAATAGCTCTAGTTATTCGAAAGATAGTTTACTTGTTACAAGTAATAAGTCTTCTTCTGGTAGAATTTCAAAAGTTTTGGAAAAGGGTAATATATATTATTTACAATTTGCTTATGAAAAAGATGGAAATCTTCCAGTATCAGACACGAATGCAGATAGTTTTGAAATTGGTATTACATATTTAAATGACGATGATAAGACTAATGATTATATAAGATATGATGGTGTTACTACTACATTAAATAAAGAAGCTGATACTGTTCAATTGATAAAGGATTTAAATATAAGCAATTCATTGCAGATTGAAAGTACTAAAAGTGTTGAGTTAGATTTAAATGGTCACACTTTGACAACAACATCTTCAGATCCAGTTATTACAAATAACGGTAGTTTAAAAGTAACAGATTCTAAATATGTTCCAACTTATGCTAATCGTATAGAAGATTTTAATAGTCAAATATCTGATTTTAAAACTGTAAAATATGATACATCTGATTTTTCAATCTTTTGCAACAACTCAACAAGTACGAAAAAGTGTAGTTATAATTCATTTAGTTATGGAAATATAAGTATTAGTTCTAAAGAAACATATATGAATTCAACTTTTTCAAATTATAAAATAAATTTTGACAGTAAATATAAATCTATAGTAGGAACGATAACACTCCCTAAAGCATCTAGTTCATTTGGTTATGTAACTATTGGTTTGAGTAGTGATAAAAATGTAAATGAATCTAGTTTTGATGTTCAAAAAAGATTTGTTAGAACGTCAACAGCAGCTCAAACATTTAATTTCGAGTTAAAACCAACGAAAATCGGAGAATATTATTTAAAAATATGTCTACCAAGAACACAAATAAGTTTAAGGATAAACGAAATTAATTCGAAAATTGATATACCAACTTTATCTGATAGTGATTATGTTTCATCAATTTATAGTTCTGCAAGTAGTGCTATAAAAAATAATGAAGGTGCATATTTGAGTGTTGAAAAAACATTAGTTTATACAAAGGATAATTCAACTTCATCTTCAGGCGTAGATAATTATGGAAAATTGAGCATAGGTAATGGAGGATATGTTCGAGCATATGCTTATGGTGTTAATAACAGAGAAACAGGTGAAATTGTAGAAGGTTCTGGAACAATTGCATCAACAAGTAATTATTCATTATATACAAAAAGTATTAAGAAAAATAATATTAAAGGTTATACATTTGTTGGTGGTTCTATATATAATCAAAGTAATTCAGACTTAACATTAGACAATGTTATCATAAGGGATTATAATTATTCATCTGCAATAATAGATTCATCTATTTATAAGTTAACTATAAATAATTCATCAATTATTGTACCATCATCAACTAGTGCTTATGCGTTTAAATTAAGTGAAAAAGGAATGCTTGAAATAAATAATTCAAATATATACGGTTCACAAGCGATAGATAATGGAATAAAAAATTCGTATTCAATGGGCAAAAAGGATATTAAGATTAATAATAGTTATATTGAAGGAACCGTTAATTCAAATACAAATAAAAAAGTAGAAATTAATAATTCTACATTAGGAGATATATATAATGGTAGTAGTACTATAGATATTAAAGATTCTACTATAAATAGTATTGATTTTAATGCATGTACATTAAATATGGATAATGTAATTATTCAATCAATGCCTTTGTTTAAAAACTCAAATAGTACAGTAACAATGAAAAATATGGATATGGTTAATACAAAAATTGAAAACTCTAAAAATATGACTATAGAAGAAAATGTAACTGCAATGGATATAACTAACTATGCTGGTGGAGAGTTTAAATATAATAATTCTAAAATTAATGGTATTTTATCAAATAGAGGAAATGCAAATATAAATAATACACAATTTGCTGATGGAACAATTCAAAATTTAGGTATACTTACAGCGGAAAATACTACCATGACATCAACAAAAAGTAATCTTACAGCAGTAACAAATGAAGGAACACTAAATTTAAATGATGGATTTAAAATTTTAAATTACAAAAAAGGAATTTATGGAAAAGGTTCAACTATTAATCTTGGAAGTGATGATGAAACTGTTAGTAGTGATAATATTATTATTGACACTATTGACTATAGTATTGAAACTATTAATGAGTCAATTGTAAATTATTATGATGGAACTCTTATAAGTGATAATGAAGAAGTAATAAATACTTCAATAAATTTAGTTCCTAATGGTTATGATGTTGACTATTCAAATACTAATGACATAAATAAAATATCATTAAATAAAATAATTGATAAAGATTATGTTGCTCAAATTGGAGAAACTAAATATAAAACATTAAGTGAAGCAATAGAAAACGTTAATGGCGATAACAATCAAACAAAAATAAAAATAATAAAAGATATATATACGGTTTTGAATTCTACAGTTGATTCTAATAAAAATATAGAATTAAATTTAGATGACAAAAAAATAGTATATTATAAAAAACAAAATCCATTGATTGTAAATAATGGAACATTAAAATTGAAAACGTCTGATTCTTCTTCAGAAATTAGTAGAGTTTATGGAGAAAGTTTATTAGAAAATAATGGAACATTGGAAAATAATGGAATTAATTTAAAATGTTATTATAGCAATATAAATACATTTATAAACAATGGTAATATGAATTTCAATTCTGGTTCAATTGTTCATAATTTCAGTGGTAATTATAAAACAAGTAAGCCAATGAGATTTATAACTAATAATTCTAAACTAAATGTTTCTGGTGGTACATTCTCTATAAGAAATATTAGTAATGATACAGATAATATTATATATACTTCTAGCGATGCAACAACAAACATAAATGATGGAAATTTTGAAGTAGGATATATTGCAGTTTATTCTGATGGAATAACTAATATTAAAGGAGGAACTTTTAAAACATCATATGCCATAAAAACAAGTGCAAATGGAAATGTTGATGTTTCTGGTGGTAATTATAGTGAAGCAAATAATTTGATTTATAATTCAGGAATTGCAAAAATTCATGACTTAAATTCTTCATTAAAATATATTGGAACAAATGATAATTCTATTGAGTTTACTAATAATGTATTTAGTACTAATAATTATAATGTCTTTACTAATAATGGTAATAGTGCAATATTTAATAATAATAATATAACATCAACATCAATGGTAACATCAACATATGGTATTTTAAACTTTAAAAAAGGAAATGTTATAGTAAATGGTGGTAAATATGTTGCTGCTTGTGTACCATTCCAATTAACGGGAACGGCAAATATAACAGTAACTGGTTCAAATGTTAGTAGTTCAGGAAATAGCGCAATTTATTCTACTACAACTGGTGATGTTAATATAATTAGTGGAACATATACATCTGCAGATGGAATTGCAATACGAAATACTGGTGAAAATACTATAACTTTCGGTATTAAAGGTGATACTAACGATGATGGAAGTTTAAATGTATCAATTTCTAATCCTGAAATAACAGGTACAACTGCAGGTATAAAAACTGGTTCAAAAACGGTATTTAAGTTCTATGATGGAATATTCACAGGTACAACACCAATTGATGGAAATGTGTATGAAACTGAAGATGAATATACTGTAATTCAAGTAGATAATTCAAAATATTTACATAAAGATGAAAAAGAAACAATGGTTGCAAGAAACGTTGATACTGAAAAAGAATATAGTACTTTACAAAAGGCTATAGATGAAGCAACAGATGGTAATACTATACAAGTAATAAGTGAAATTTCAACACTTGCTAGTGCTGAAGCAACTGTAGTTCCAGAAGGATTAAATGTTACTATAGATGTAAATGGTTATAAAATAAATGAAAATAATGCTTTATTCCTTTCAAATTTAGGAGAGTTAACAATAACAAATAGTAATTATAATGAAACAACACCATCAATTGATGATGGCGGTATATATAATACTGGAGGAAGTAATGTTATCGATAATTCTGGAATCTTAAAATTGAATAAAATATATATTGAAAGCACAGTTGAATGTGAAATAATAAGTAATAAAGCAAATGGTGAATTAAATATTAAAGAATCAATTTTATACAATTCTTATGGTAAAACATCATCAAATAGTGTAATATTTAACTCAGGAACAGCAACAGTTGATTCTATAAAAATAAACACTAGTGGTAAGTCAATAACAAACAATGGTACTATAAATATTTCAAATTCACAAATTAGAAGTAGTGATGCATTAACTAATGATGGTATACTTGTTTCTGAAAATGATAATATTACTGGACCAATAACAAATAGTTCTACATTTACAGCAAATAATATTACAATACCATCATCATCAACAATAACTAATACTAAAGATTTCACACTAAATAAAGGTACTATTGAATATGTTGGTTTAATAAAAAATGAATCAAATATGAATATAACAGGTGTAACAATAACATCATCGTCTTATGGATGTATTATTAAAAATTATGGTTCTAATAGCCCAATTTTAAATATTAGTAATTCAAATATAACATCTAAATATTATGATATGGCTGATGATGAATTACATTCTCTTGATATTTTAACTGGACAGCTTATTTTAAATAATACAAATATTACTAGAGACCCTAGATTTAGCAATCAGACTACAACTGATAGTGATGCAACTGAATTTGGATTAATTCGAACATATGACGCAAAGAGTGTAGAAATAATAGGAGGAATTTTCAATTTTAAATTTGGAAAATTCTTAACCGTAATTAATCCAGAAACAACAGTAAAAGTAGATGGTGCAACAATAAATACTTATAATGGTATATTTATGCAAAGTAAACATGTTGGGAATACAATTAATTTAAAGAATGTTGAAATGAAAAATCAAAAGTACAATATATTAAACTGTAATTCTTATTACAGTAGTGTAAATTGTGGTAAGTTTAGTCCAAAATTTTCATCATATAGTGGAGGATTAAAATTATCAATTGAAGGTGGAAATTATAGTGGAGCAGTAGATACCGTTATCCTTTCGGATTATGATAATATTACTCTAAATAATACTGAAATAGATGGAAATATAAAAGGATATCAATCAGGAGTTTCAATAACTTCATCAACTGTAAATAATATTGTAGGTGTAAGCAGAGTTACAATGGAATCAGGAACATTATCAAGCATTTATGATATGTATTCATATACATCTACTCCAACAGTAATTATTAAATCTGGAACAGTTGCAGGTTCTATTTCAACTATGAAAAATCAGAGCGATATGAATGTAACTTTGGGTATAAAAGGGGACTCTAATGTTTCAATAACAGATCCAATGATTAGTGGTAGAATTACTGCTACATATTTAAATCTATATTTCTATGATGGAATTGTAAAGAAAAATATTTCAAAACCAATAGAAGTTGAAAATGGATATAATGTTAAAGTATCAACAGATGGCTATTATTTAGTTGATACACCTGTTATAAAAAATACTACAAGTAATAAAGAATATAATAATATAAGGTCTGCAGTTAATGAGATATCAAATAATGATACATTGCAATTACTTGATAATGTATGGATTTATACAAATAAAATTGATGGTGGAATTGTTAATGAAAATAAGAATATGACGTTTGATATAAATGGTAAAAAAATATATACACCTAATATACCATTCATAAATAATGGCACAGTAACTATTATTGACAATGCGTCATCAGGCAAGATAGATTATGATTCTCCAATAGAAAATAATGGAACTATGAATATTACTAGTGGAGATTTTGCAGTAACAAACAATGGTATTGTAAACAATAACGGTGGAACAGTATCAGGTACAAACTCTTCAAACGGAACATTTACCCAAAATTCTGGTATTATAAATTCAGTAGAAAACTCAGGAACAATAAATGTGATTGACGGAACAGTAAAAGATTTGACTTCAAATAATATTGCTAATATAACTGGTGGAACTTTAAATAAAATAATTAATACTGGTCAGTTGAAAATTCAAAATGCTACTGCAAAAGGTTTTGAATTATATAATAATGGTGGGGGAAGCATTATAGA
>ERZ779671.287-NODE-287-length-27813-cov-4.043555_pt1 | contig 27813 bp, 26 predicted proteins | sample MGYA00511074_ERZ779671 | MGnify/ENA primary metagenome ERZ779671 (study PRJEB29588, sample SAMEA2158454) | human gut metagenome | biome: human gut; feature: human-associated habitat; material: faeces | place: Denmark | collected 2008/2010 ... | reverse complement strand
ATTTCTCCTACCACCTCGGTCTTCGACCACTCCTCCTTCCCGAAGGAGGAGATTTGAGATAGAATCGACTTGTTAGTCACCCCAATTTGAACAAGAAAAGCTATTTTACAGGCTTCAGTCCCATCTTCGCCGCCCGTTCCAGCATAAAAGCATGGGCTGCCTCATACTCATTGGGGATAACTCCATCCAGAATAGCATCCTTTATCGCACTTTTCAAAGCACCGACTTCACGACAGGGCTGTAAGCCGAAAGTTTCCATGATCTCTTCTCCACTCACCGGAGGCTGGAAATTACGGACACGGTCCTTTTCTTCAAGGTCTTTCAACTTTTGGCGAACCAGCTGGAAGTTATTCAGAAAACGCTGCTTGCGCTCCATGTTTTTCGAAGTGATATCCGCTTCGCAAAGTGTCATCAAGTCGTCGATATCATCCCCCGCCTCAAAAAGCAGACGGCGTACGGCAGAATCCGTCACTACATCATCCGCTATCACAATGGGACGCATGTGCAGGCTCACCATTTTCTGCACATATTTCATCTTCTCATTCATAGGGAGCTTCATCTTGCGGAAAATATCGGGTATCATCTTCTCGCCAATGAAATTATGGTTATGGAACGTCCAGCCCGCACGGGGTTCCCAACGCTTGGTGGCAGGCTTGGCTATATCATGCAGAAGAGCTGCCCAGCGTAGCCAAAGGTTGTCGGTCTTCTTGCTGATGTTGTCGAGTACTTCGAGCGTATGGTAGAAATTGTCCTTATGGGCGCGTCCATTGCGCGTCTCCACGCCTTGCAGCCTAACAAGTTCCGGGAATATCAGTTCCAGCAGACCACAGCGGTCCAGCTCAATGAATCCCTTAGACGGAATAGGTGACAAGATGATTTTGTTCAGTTCGTCTGCAATGCGTTCTTTGGAGATGATGGAGATGCGTTCGCGATTACGCTCCAGAGAGTCGAATGTCTCATCGTCAATATAGAATCCCAGCTGGGTGGCAAAACGGACACAGCGCATCATGCGCAAAGGGTCATCACTGAAAGTTATATCAGGGTCGAGGGGAGTCCGGATGGTCTTTTCCTTCAAGTCTCCAATACCGCCAAAGGGGTCGACCAACTCGCCATAACGCACCCGGTTCAGGCAAACAGCCAGTGCATTGATGGTAAAATCACGGCGGTTCTGGTCATCCTCCAATGTACCGTCCTCTACAATAGGCTTGCGGGAATCGTGTGTATACGATTCTTTTCTTGCACCCACAAACTCAACTTCCGTACCATAGTACTTCAATTGTGCCGTACCGAAATTCTTGAAGACGGAAACATGCGCCCCACGCCCCAGACGCTTACCCAGCGCCTCGGCCATGGCAATGCCACTGCCTACCACCACCACATCAATATCCTTGGAAGGACGTTGCAGGAAAATATCACGTACATATCCACCGACTACGTAACATTCCAATCCCAATTCATCAGCCGTTTCGGATATCCGCTTGAATATATCATCACTAAAATATTGCTCCAGTTCTTCTGCCGTCAAATCTATCATAAATAATGCGCTAATGTAATGAATACGCAAATGTGTTAATGGTCTATTAGCACATTTGCACATTAAAATGCTGCAAAGATAAAGATATTATTTCTATTTTTGTGGACTCTAACTCCAAGAACAACAAATATGAAAAAAGTAATACTCCTTGCATGCCTATGCTGTACACTCTTCTCTTGCGAAGATGTGGAGAAGAAGGCTGGTGAAAAACTACAAGCTGCCCGCGAAGCGTTTGAACTCGGCAACTACAATGAAGCGAAGATTCTGATTGACAGCATCAAGATGCTCTATCCCAAAGCGTTTGAAACTCGCCGTGCAGGCATCGGCCTGATGCAGGAAGTGGAACTGAAAGAGCAGGAAAAGAGCCTGGTCTATCTGGACAGTATGCTTCAAGCCAAGCAAAAGGATTTCGATGCAATCAAAGGGAAATACACCTTTGAAAAAGATGCCGAATACCAGAATATCGGCAATTACCTTCATCCTTCCCAAGTGATAGAAAAAAATCTGCATCGCTCTTTCCTTCGCTTCCAGGTAGACGAAAACGGAGTCATGAGCATGACTTCCATTTATTGCGGAGCCCATAATATCCACCATGTGGCCGTCAAAGTCACTGCTCCCGACGGTAGTTTTGCCGAAACACCCGCCGCCAAAGACAGCTACGAAACCACTGACCTCGGTGAAAAGATTGAAAAGGCAGACTTCAAACTGGGAGAAGACGGAAACGTCATGGGGTTCCTTTATCTGAACAAGGACAAGAATATCAAAGTCAACTATCAAGGGGAACGCCCCTATTCCATCACCATGACTGCCGCCGACCGCCAGGCCCTTGCCAGCATCTACGAACTGGCACAACTGCTGTCATCCATGACGGAAATAAAGAAGAATATGGAAGAAGCCAATCTCAAAATCGAATTTGTAAAAAAGAAGATGGAAGAGAGAAAAGACAATGCACAAGAATAAAAAGAAGGAAACCGGATGATATATTCATTACTTAGTCATCCGGTTCCCTTTTTATTATCAGTAAAGCCTTACCAAACCAATTTGGGTAAATAACGGCTCAGACATGTACGCAAAGCAGACAGAGTGATGGGTTTTACCAACACTTCCGAGGCTCCGCACTCCAAGGCTTTTTCGCGGTCGGCAGTAAAGGCGTAAGCGGTCTGCATGATGATGGGAAGTTCTTTATCCTTCTTGCGAATAATCACCGTAGCATCCAGCCCGTTCATAATAGGCATTTTTATATCCATCAGAATAGCTTCCGCCTTGTCGCGATTCTCTTCGAACAAATTTACAATATCCTCACCATTCTTTGCCCATAGTATCTCGCATTTCTTGCCGATAATAGCCTTTATCAGTTTAAAGTTACTATCATCATCTTCCGCAACCAGAATAAGCGGACGGTAATCTCCTGACACTTTTTCTATTTCCATGACCTATGCGTTTTGTTTATATAGGGGCAAAGATATAAAAAATAATAGATTTGCACTATCTTTGCAGCTCATTAAAAAAATATATAATGATTTCTATAGACGGACTGGCCGTAGAATTCGGCGGAACTACTTTATTCAGTGACATATCTTTCGTTATCAACGAAAAAGACCGTATCGCCCTGATGGGTAAAAATGGAGCGGGGAAAAGTACATTGTTGAAAATCCTGGCAGGTGTAAGACAACCTACCCGTGGAAAAATCTCAGCCCCCAAGGACAGTGTCATAGCTTACCTTCCACAGCACCTTATGACGGAAGACGGACGTACCGTATTCCAGGAAGCGGCGCAAGCCTTTGCCCACCTGCATGAAATGGAAGCTGAAATAGAGCGCCTCAACAAGGAACTGGAAACGCGTACCGACTACGAAAGCGACAGCTACATGGAACTTATCGAGAATGTCTCCGCCTTAAGCGAAAAGTTCTATGCCATCGACTCCACCAATTACGAGGAGGATGTGGAAAAAGCACTGCTCGGACTGGGCTTTGTACGCGAAGACTTCAACCGCCAGACCAGTGACTTCAGCGGCGGATGGCGCATGCGCATCGAGCTTGCCAAGCTGTTGCTGCAAAAGCCTGACGTGCTGTTGCTAGACGAGCCTACCAACCATCTGGACATAGAATCCATACAATGGCTGGAAGATTTCCTTATCAGCAATGGAAAGGCTGTCATCGTCATCAGCCACGACCGTAAATTCGTAGACAACATCACCACCCGTACCATTGAAGTGACCATGGGACGGATATACGATTACAAAGTAAACTACTCCAAATACCTGGAACTCCGCAAGGAACGCCGCGAACAGCAACAGAAAGCCTACGACGACCAGCAGAAGTTCATTGCCGAAACCAAGGAATTCATCGAACGGTTCAAAGGCACCTACTCCAAAACCCTGCAAGTGCAAAGCCGCGTAAAAATGCTGGAGAAGCTGGAACTGCTGGAAGTGGATGAAGAAGACACTTCAGCGTTACGCCTCAAATTCCCTCCTTCTCCCCGCTCAGGCAATTATCCCGTCATCATGGAGGGAGTAGGGAAAAGTTACGGTGACCATGTGGTCTTCAAGAATGCCAACCTCACCATAGAACGGGGAGACAAGGTTGCTTTCGTTGGTAAGAACGGTGAAGGAAAGTCAACGTTAGTGAAGTGCATCATGAAGGAAATAGAACATGAAGGCACCCTCACGATAGGACACAACGTGCAGATTGGATATTTCGCACAAAACCAGGCCTCATTGTTGGATGAGAACCTGACCGTATTCCAGACCATCGACGATGTGGCAAAAGGGGAAATCCGCAACAAGATACGCGACCTGCTGGGTGCCTTCATGTTCGGTGGCCCCGAAGAGTCCATGAAGAAGGTCAAGGTGCTTTCCGGTGGAGAGCGCACACGCCTCGCCATGATAAAGCTTTTGCTCGAACCGGTGAATCTGCTGATACTGGACGAACCGACCAACCATCTGGACATGAAAACCAAAGATATCCTGAAGCAAGCGTTACTGGATTTTGACGGTACCCTTATCCTCGTCAGCCACGACCGTGACTTCCTGGACGGACTGGTAAGCAAGGTATATGAATTCGGCAACAAACAAGTGAAAGAGCACTTGAGCGGCATCTACGAATTCCTTGAAAAGAAGAAAATGGACTCCCTCCGCGAACTGGAACGATAAGCATCTGCTAAACCCGGCGTCCGAACAAATGGCCGATACATATTGTTTTCATTTTACTAAACACTTAACTAAGAGATATTAAAATGAAACAATATGATGCCATCATAATAGGATTCGGCAAGGGCGGCAAGTTATTGGCCGCCGAACTGGCCGAACGGAATTGGAAAGTAGCCATCGTGGAACGTTCCCCTCAGATGTACGGAGGAACATGTGTAAACGTAGGATGTATCCCTACCAAAGCTCTGATTCACGAATCGGAATATGCGGAAAAAAGATACTATGACGATTATAAGAACCAGTCCAAACTGTATGCACTTGCCGTGGCGCGGAAAGACAAGCTTGTATCCTTCCTGCGTGAGAAAAATTATGAAAATGTAAAAAACAAGCCTAATATAACCCTCTATGACGGAACTGCTTCTTTCTTGTCCGAAAATACAATCCGTATAGTCTCCGGCAAGGACGAAACGATTCTTGAGGGAAAAAAGATATTCATCAACACCGGGTCCACCCCTATCCTGCCTGCCATCGACGGACTCAAGGAGAGCAAGTACGTATATACCAGTGAGACCTTGCTGCAATCGAACAAACTGCCCGCACACCTGCTCGTCATCGGCGGCGGTGCTGTCGGATTGGAGTTTGCCACTATGTATGCAGGCTTTGGAAGCCATGTCACACTGCTGGAAGCGGGAAACCGCTTTCTGCCTAAAGTGGACCGCGACATTGCCGCCTCCATGCTGGAAGCATTGAACCGAAAGCGTATCAATGTCCGGTTGAACGCCCGTGTCCAATCCGTGTACGACACAGCCGAAGGAATAACTCTGACCTATACGGACAGTGCAAACGGCACTCCCTACTACCTGAAAGGAGATGCCTTGCTGGTAGCCATCGGCCGCAAGCCTATGACTGCAGAGCTGAATCTGGAAAAAGCGGGTATACAAACAGACAAGCGGGGAGCCATCGTTGTCGACAACCAATTACGGACTACAGCCCCACACGTATGGGCCCTGGGGGACGTAAAAGGAGACGAACAGTTCGACTACTTGTCCATCGATGATTTCCGTATCATCCGTAATCAACTCTTTGAAAACAAAAAAAGGAGTACAAAAGACCGGTATCCAATCCCCTTTGCCATTTTCACCGACCCACCGCTGGCACATATAGGACTGACGGAAGAGGAAGCGATGAAGAACGGTTATTCCATACATGTGGCACGTATCCCTGCTGCCATGATTCCACGTGCCCGTACGCTACACAGCATAGACGGTATGCTCAAAGCTATTGTAGACATCCATACCGGACGGATTCTGGGTTGTACCCTACTTTGTGCCGATGCACCAGAAGTAATCAATACCGTAGCATCAATCATGAAAACGGGACAGCGTTACCATTTCCTGCGGGACTTCATTTTCACCCACCCCAGCATGAATGAGGGATTGAATATGTTATTCAAACCTTTTTAGCATTTTCTATTTGGTAATTAAGTCCTTAACCTCTATCTTTGCATCCGTCCAAAGATAGAGGAATGAAAAAGAAACAGTACATAACCTATATTCTTTTTTTCATCAGCTTGATAATGCTGGTGATACCCGTCATTCCCCACCATCATCATGCCGACGGAATGATATGCATGAAGAATGATATCACCGCCGATTGCTGCGGACACCGTCATAGCCCGGGCAACGAGCACTGCTGTTGCGACACGGGATGCATGACAACCCACTTTGTACAACAGACGCCCAGCTCTTCCAATGATGTGTGTTCACATCCGGATGCCTTGTGGGCAGTTACCCTACTCATTGAACCTTTTTCCAAGTTACTCATCCTACCCGAGTTTGACATAAGCAGGCAGGAGTGTATCTATCTGGAATCTCTTCATAGCACATTTATCATATGTGCTACGGGACTTCGTGCCCCTCCGTCTCTTCTTGCTTAACTGTTACCGGAACATCACCGGGACAGATTTCTATCCGGCATAAGGAACAATGCAATTTGGTTGCACGCCCTATGCCCTAACTTTGTATTTAAAATCAAAAAGTAAGAACAAATATCATCATGAAAAAAGTTATTTTCATGGGAGTCTTGGGATTATTCCTTTTAGGCTCCTGTAACAGCAAGTCCGGAGACAGCCACGAAGGACATAATCACGAAACAGAAGAGCACAATCATGACGGACATGACCACGAGGGACATGACCACGAACATGAGGGACACAACCATGAACACGAAGAGCAGGAAAACCATGCCGGAGGAAGCGATGAAATCATCCTGCCACCAGCAAAGGCGCAAGCTGCCGGCGTAGCAGTCAGCACTGTTGAACCGGGTAGTTTCCATCAAGTCATCAAGACCAGCGGCCAGGTGATGGCAGCCCAGGGAGACGAGAGCGTAGCCGTAGCTACAGTAGCAGGCGTGGTTTCCTTCAAGGGAAAAGTTATCGAAGGAATGAGCGTCAGCAAAGGTACTCCTTTGGTGGTATTGTCATCCAAAAACATGGCCGACGGAGACCCGGTGCAGAAAGCCCGGATAGCCTACGAGGTTTCCAAAAAAGAATACGAGCGTATGAAAGCGCTTGTAGGCAACAAAATCGTATCTGAAAAGGAATTCGCGCAAGCCGAACAGATTTACGAAAATGCCCGTATCAGTTACGAGGCAGTCGCAAAGAACCATTCGGCAAGCGGCCAGGCTGTTGTTTCTCCCATCAGCGGTTATGTGAAGAATCTGTTGGTGAAAGAAGGGGACTACGTCAGCGTCGGCCAGCCGTTGGTAAGCGTCACCCAGAACCGCAAGCTTTTCCTGCGTGCGGATGTATCCGAAAAGTACTATCCTTACCTAAACAGCATCGGTTCTGCCAACTTCTGTACTCCTTATAATAATAAGGTATATACATTGAAAGAACTGGGCGGGCGCATGCTTTCTTATGGAAAGGCTTCGGATGAGAACGGATATTATGTACCCGTAACTTTTGAATTCGACAATAAGGGAGACGTTATTCCCGGCTCGTTTGTAGAAGTATTCCTATTATCCTCACCAATGGAGAACGTGTTGTCTCTTCCTCACAGTGCGCTGACCGAGGAACAAGGCAGCTTCTTTGTCTACCTGCAACTGGATGAAGAGGGCTACAAAAAACAGCTTGTCACCCTGGGTGCCGACAATGGCGAAAGTGTACAAATCCTTTCCGGCATAAAAGCAGGCGATCGCGTCGTAACCCAAGGAGCCTATCAAGTGAAGCTGGCATCGGCAACGAATGCTATTCCGGCACATAGCCATGAACACTAATCTCATGTACAATTTGACAATTTACAAAGTACCATTTCGCTATGCAGTATAAGGGTTACGTGACGAATGGGGAGTGTAAAGTCAGATAAACAAGAAATATTAGATAAAACAGCAAGTGCGGCTGACATTGCGCAGCCCAATTGTACATTGTAAATAGTAAATAAAAAGATGTTAAACAAAATAATTGGTTTTTCTCTTCAGAACCGCATCCTGGTGCTGGTAGCATCGGTGCTGTTGCTGATTGGCGGTACTTATACATGCATACGGAAGTGGATGTGTTCCCTGACCTCAATGCGCCGACCGTGGTCATCATGACCGAAGCAAATGGTATGGCAGCAGAGGAAGTGGAACAGCTGGTCACTTTTCCCGTAGAAACGGCTGTAAACGGTGCAACGGGTGTGCGCCGTGTACGCTCTTCCTCAACGAACGGTTTTTCTGTAGTCTGGGTAGAATTCGACTGGGATACAGATATCTATCTTGCCCGGCAGATTGTCAGTGAGAAGCTGGCAGTCGTCAGCGAATCCTTACCGGCCAACGTAGGCAAGCCGACACTAGGCCCACAATCGTCCATTTTGGGCGAGATGCTGATTGTAGGTCTGACAGCAGATTCGACCTCTATGCTGGATTTGCGTACCATTGCCGACTGGACCATACGTCCCCGCCTGCTCTCTACGGGCGGTGTGGCACAAGTTGCCGTACTGGGTGGCGACATCAAGGAATATCAAGTGCAGCTGGACCCGGAACGGATGCGCCATTACGGCGTAACATTGAGCGAAGTGATGAACATCACCCGCGAAATGAACTTGAATGCCAATGGTGGAGTGCTCTATGAATATGGCAATGAATATATCGTACGCGGCGTACTTTCTACCGACAAGGTAGACCAGATAGCCAAGGCCGTGGTGCGGAGCAACGGGGTCTCCGGTGCCCCTATCCTGCTGGAAGATATTGCCGACGTTCAAGTCGGAGCCAAACTTCCTAAACTGGGTACCGCCTCGGAACGCGGTAAGCATGCCGTACTGCTGACAGTCACCAAGCAACCCGCCACAAGCACGCTGGAGCTTACAGACAAACTGGAAGCTTCCCTGCAAGACCTGCAGAAGAATTTACCGGCAGACGTAAAGGTTTCCACAGACATCTTCCGTCAAAGCCGTTTCATCGAAAGTTCCATCGGAAACGTTCAGAAGTCGTTGTTGGAGGGAGGTATTTTCGTTGTCATCGTGCTTTTCCTGTTCCTTGCCAACATACGTACCACAGTCATCTCGCTGGTGACACTGCCGTTGTCACTGATTGCCTCCATCCTTGCCCTGCACTATATGGGCTTTACGATAAATACCATGAGCCTGGGAGGTATGGCGATAGCCATCGGATCATTGGTAGACGACGCCATCGTCGATGTGGAAAACGTGTATAAACGACTGCGGGAGAACCGTCAGAAAGCAAAAGCGGAAAGGTTAAGTACACTCGAGGTGGTATTCAATGCTTCGAAAGAGGTGCGGATGCCTATACTTAATTCTACGCTGATTATCGTTGTCAGCTTTGTACCGTTGTTCTTCCTTAGCGGAATGGAAGGCAGAATGTTGGTTCCGCTGGGCGTTGCCTTTATCGTGGCATTGTTCGCGTCGACAGTAGTTGCTCTGACGCTGACTCCGGTGCTCTGTTCTTATCTATTAGGAAGCAATAAGACAAACAAGGAACTGAAAGAAGCTCCCCTTGCCCGTTGGATGAAAGGGATTTATGAAAAGGCACTGACTTGGGTGCTGGCACACAAACGAGTGACACTTGGAAGTACAATCGCACTCTTTGTGGTTGCCCTCGGAGTGTTCTTTACACTCGGACGCAGTTTCCTTCCTTCCTTTAATGAAGGATCGTTCACCATCAATATTAGTTCTCTACCGGGTATTTCACTGGAAGAAAGCAATAAAATGGGACAGCGGGCAGAAGAGTTATTGATGACGATTCCCGAAATACAAACCGTAGCCCGGAAAACGGGACGTGCCGAACTGGACGAACATGCATTAGGGGTAAACGTTTCTGAAATAGAAGCTCCGTTTGAACTGAAAGATCGTTCGCGCAGTGAACTGGTAGCTGATGTACGTGAAAAGTTGGGTACTATCACCGGGGCAAATATAGAAATCGGACAACCAATCAGCCACCGTATCGACGCTATGTTATCGGGTACGAAAGCGAATATCGCTATCAAGCTGTTCGGAGACGATCTGAATAAAATGTTCTCACTCGGTAATCAAATTAAAGGAGCTATCAGTGATATTCCCGGTGTTGCCGACCTGAACGTGGAACAGCAGATTGAACGTCCGCAACTGAAAATACAGCCTAAACGGGAAATGCTGGCTAAGTTCGGTATTACTCTGCCGGAGTTCTCGGAATATGTGAACGTAGCTTTGGCTGGAAAAGTGATCTCGCAGGTTTATGAGCAAGGCAAGAGTTTCGATCTGATCGTGAAAGTGAAGGATGATGCCCGGGATGAAATAGAAAAAATCCGGAACTTGATGGTAGATACGAACGACGGTCGCAAAGTTCCTTTGAGCTATGTAGCAGAAGTGGTATCAGCCATGGGACCGAATACGATCAACCGCGAGAATGTAAAACGTAAAATTGTGATTTCTGCCAATGTGGCCGACCGCGATTTGCGTAGTGTTGTCAATGATATTCAGAAGCGCATCGACACATCGGTGCAACTGCCCGAAGGCTATCACATCGAGTATGGCGGACAGTTTGAAAGTGAACAGGCTGCCAGCCGGACACTGGCGTTGACTTCATTTATCAGCATTGTAGTAATCTTCTTGTTATTGTATAATGAGTTCCGCAGCGTGAAAGAGTCGGGCGTCATCTTGCTGAATCTTCCGCTGGCACTGATCGGTGGTGTATTTGCTTTGGTGATTACAACAGGAGAGGTCAGTATTCCGGCTATCATCGGTTTCATTTCCTTGTTCGGTATTGCAACGCGTAACGGTATGTTGCTCATCAGCCACTACAATCATTTGCAAAAGGAAGAAGGTTTGAATGTGTACGATAGTGTAATCCGAGGTTCTCTCGACCGTCTGAATCCGATTTTGATGACGGCATTGTCTTCTGCACTGGCACTGATTCCATTGGCACTCGGCGGCGACTTGCCCGGTAACGAAATTCAAAGTCCGATGGCAAAAGTGATTTTAGGAGGATTATTAACGTCTACTTTTCTGAACGGTTTTATCGTTCCGATTGTTTATCTGATGATGCATCGGAAAAAGGCCCAGGAAAGCCTGTAGTGGGTGATGTTTTTCCTCGGTGAGGAAACCATCGTTCCCCGGTGAGGAACCAAGTGTTTCTCGGTGAGAAACGGATCGTTCCTCGGTGCCAAACAAATAGATGCCTTATCATAAAGTATCTATCAACAATAGCTTGTAATAAATAAAGAAATTAGAAATGAAACAAATCATGACCATAAGCGCTGCACTTCTTTTCTTAACCATAGGCGAAGTGCAAGCCCAAAACGGAATTGAACAGGTATTGAAGAATATCGAAACGAACAATAAGGAGTTGCAGGCAAACGAGCAACTGATTACTTCGCAGAAGCTGGAAGCTAAAACGGATAATAACCTGCCTGATCCTACTCTTTCTTACGCACATCTATGGGGAGCGAAAGATAAAAGCGAAACAATCGGCGAACTGGTCGTTTCACAAAGCTTTGATTTTCCCAGCTTATATGCTACACGCAACAAGTTGAATCGTCTGAAAGCCGGAGCTTTTGACAGTCAATCGGATGTTTTCCGTCAAGAGAAGCTGTTACAGGCGAAAGAACTTTGCTTGGATATTATCATGCTTCGTCAGCAAAAGCATATTCTGGAAGAACGCCTCCGCAATGCGGAAGAACTTGCAAAGATGTATGCCAAGCGTCTTCAAACAGGAGATGCAAATGCTCTCGAAACCAACAAAATCAATCTGGAACTGTTGAATGTCAGAACAGAAGCGTCTCTGAACGAAACAGCACTCCGCAACAAACAGCAGGAGTTGAATACGCTGAATGGTAATATTCCGGTAGTTTTCGAGGAAAACCAATATCCGGCTATACCTTTCCCTACTGATTATCAAATATTGAAGTCGGAAGTCATGGCAACGGACCGTACTCTTATGGCACTCGGCAACGAAAGTCTTGTTGCCCGCAAACAGATTGCTGTCAATAAATCACAATGGCTACCAAAACTGGAACTCGGCTACCGTCGGAATACAGAAACAGGCGTACCTTTCAACGGTGTAGTGGTAGGTTTCTCTTTCCCACTTTTCGAAAACCGGAATAAGGTAAAAATCGCTAAAGCACAGGCTCTTAACATTGACTTGCAAAAGGATAATGCTACCCTGCAAGTAGAGTCCGAATTGGCACAGCTTTACCGGGAAGCGAAAACACTGCACGCTTCGATGGAAGAATACAGCAAGACTTTCCAGTCGCAACAAGATCTGTCACTGCTGAAACAAGCTCTGACAGGTGGACAAATTAGTATGATTGAATATTTCGTTGAAGTTTCTGTCATCTACCAAAGCCATCAGAATTATCTGCAACTGGAAAATCAGTACCAGAAAGCAATGGCACGGATTTACAAGAGCAAGCTGTAAATAGTACATAAAATCCTTTAGACATGGATTACGCTGAACATACTAATTTCTATTTTAAGTGATGTAAGTATGTTTATATAATAATTTCAGGCACGGATTACACAGATTTCACGTTTTTCAGCAATATGATTACCATAAAGCAACAGCGTAATCCGTGTAATCCGTGCCTGAATATCTCTCCCCTCTCCCTCTCATTTTCTTCAAGTTCCAACTAAATATTTCAAAATAATATGTTACATTTGCAACGAACATAAAATACAGATTATGAGACCTAAACAATTCTATCTATTCATGTTATGTTGCATCCTTACACTATTCAGTGGATGTAAAGAGGATGAAGAAAATCCACTTCGTTTTTACAACAGTGAATATGAAGTGCCCATGGGTGGCAGACGTTACCTTGGACTGGAAAGCGGAAATGGTGATTACTCACTTGAAGTTAAAGACACACGCATCGCAAGCGCAGGAACCGAAACCGGCTGGAGCGGAGTACCTGCCGGACGTATGATTTATGTTACCGGTATTCTCACCGGGCAAACTTATCTGACAGTAACGGACAACGCCACACAAGAAACCTGCACCCTGCCAATCAAGGTTGTCGACAATTACGAGGATATAAAGTTGCTCCGCAGCTACTTGTCTAACTTACCCAACGGAGACGCAAATCTTCTGCCCGGCATTTCCGACATTTTTCTAATTAACAATCACGCACGGGATGCTTATTTTTTCAAACAGGGAGAACAAACAGCTTTTTCATCCGGACTAACCTTAATAACTCGAGGAAGTTACAAACTGGAAAAAGAAGAAGGAAATAATGAGAAAGCTATACTGACTCTCACCTTTTCGGAAGATGCGGCAACACCTATTTCCAATCATAAATTCATCTTGTGGGGAAACGCATACGTATTTCACCGCTTGGATAAAAGCTTGAATCTGAATTGGAATACTCCATCCATCGGAGAAATGCGGACATCCCCTGCACCACCTCCTTCCTACACACTGGAAGAAATCGCTGGAGGCGAACCAGGTACGGGCAAACAAATTAGTTTTACCCTTTCCGAACAGGAAATACCCGCCGGAATACTGCCTTAATCAACAGTGTCTTCCTTAATCAGCCGTATTTTCCGATAATATGCGTATATTTTCCGGCAAGTATCCACTACGGATACGCCATTCTTGCGGATAGAGATTATTGGCACGATTGCCGATATTCTTCACAAATCCGAGAGGAATATGCTGGTACGTAAGCAAAACATATCCACGAGGGGCTGTTACCGGCAAGGTAATGGCCTCTTTTCGTAAATAAGTGATAGCCTGTTTATAACTTATTTCTTCCGTAGCGAAAGCTTCCCGACATAAAAGTGAACTACACATCGCCAATGCATGGTCAGGTATCAAATCCTTTCCTTTCACTTCTCCTATCTCCACTCCTGCCGATACAATTTTCAGGCATTGTTTCATCGCTATTAATTCATCAGCATAATGCTTTGAAAAAGCTCGGATACTTGTTCCTTCTGCCGACAATATATACTTGTCCGAATTTTCATCATTCAGCCAGCTTTTTGCAATATTCAACTGTTCTTTCGAAACAGGAGAAGATGCTGCTCCTCCTTTCTTATCTTTCTTTTTAGAAGTCTTCTCCTTGGCGAAAGAAGATATCGGAATCTCGTCTCCTGTCTCCGGCTTCCGAAAAGCTGCCAGGAAAAAGCCTTCGCCTTTCGTCTTATGAGGGAAAAAATGATAGACAGGAATAGAAGATTTAGAACCATCACAATTATCCGGTAAAAGATCTCCTGTTATATTCCAGTTTTCCTGTACCTGCACAGTTAACGGTTCGGCTCCATACTCTTGTTGAATCCAACGTGCATTCTCTTCGTCCTCTTTTGTATTAAATGTACACGTACTATATATAAGAACTCCCCCAGGCTTCAACGTGTCCCAAATATCTCCAATAATCCGCCGCTGCCGCTGCCAACAGATTTCTACATTCTCGGAACTCCACTCTTCTACAGCAACAGGGTCTTTACGGAACATACCTTCACCGGAGCAAGGGACATCTGTAAGAATCACGTCAAAGAAAGACGGCAAAGCCGCAAAATCTGCCGGATCATTATTGGTTACTACCACATCCGGATGTCCCCACTTCGTTAAATTCTCCGCAAGAATCTGCGAACGATTCCGGATGACTTCATTAGCCACCAGTAAACTCCCTTCAGGAAGCACACTACGGGCATGAGTAGACTTTCCACCGGGAGCTGCACAAAGATCCAGCATCTTTACCGGTCCGGTGACATACTGCCGGAGCACCTGCTCCACAAACATAGAAGAAGCCTCCTGAACATAATAACAACCTGCATGAAACAATGGATCAAACGTGAAAGTGAGACGCTCATCCAAGTAAAATCCTTCGGAAGACCAAGGGACTTGATTAAATTCAAAATTGAAAGCTGAAAGTTGAAAATCAGTAATACAGCCTGCTTGCGGTACAATTCTGCATTTTCCATTTTCAATTTTTAATTTCCCATCATTCAACCGGATGCTGACAGGTGGTTCTTGTTGGATAGCAACAGCTAATTTGTCGTATTCTTCATCGCCCAACAGGGCACGGGTATAATCTATGAAAGAAGCGGGTAATTCCATTTTTCGTTATTAATTTCCGCAAATATCAAAAATATTTCGTCTCTTTGCAACTTTCTATGATATTAACTACGTCTAACAAACAAAGAAATAAATAAAAAAACTATTGATATGAAAAATTTTCTATTAGCATTGATGGTTGTACTGACCACTTGCACACTGGCTATTGCCCAAAACCAAACTACTGTTGTCCGCGATTCCGTCGGAAAAGTAAAGGTAACTGTGACCAAAGACAATAAAGCAAAAACAAACAATACTGCTGTCACAGTCATCGGTGTAGATACAGCGGACACTGATTCCACAGAAGTAGATGCAAACTCAAGTAATGTCAGTACTGGTCATGGTAAGGCCAGTTTTACATTCGAATCGGATGACGACGATTTCCCATTCCACGGCTTTGGTATCAACGGAGGAATTCTCGTAGCAATCATATCAATCATTGCCGTTTTCGGATTTCCGGTATTCATTCTGTTTGTAATCTTCTTCTTCCGTTATAAAAATCGGAAAGCACGCTATCGTCTTGCCGAACAGGCACTCGCTGCAGGTCAGCCATTGCCAGCAGAATTTATTCGTGAAAACAAAACGGTTGACTCACGTTCACAAGGCATCAAAAACACCTTTACAGGTATCGGTCTTTTCATCTTCCTTTGGGCAATCACCGGTGAATTCGGAATTGGAGCGATCGGTTTACTCGTTACATTTATGGGTATCGGACAATGGATCATCGGTAGTAAACAACAGGCTCAAGGTACAGATGCTCCCCGGACGTATACTACCCATAAAGATGAAAAAAAGAATCAGGATAACGTCAAAAACGATAGCTTCGAAATCATCCCTTCCGAATCCGGAGAGAAAGATAATGGAGTAAACGAAGCAAAGAACGACGAGAATAAATGAGCCAACTCAATGATATATCGTTAGTCGCGCAGGTCGTGGTGTTCAAGAACACCAGGGCCTTCGACCAGTTGGTGGAGAAGTATCAGTCGCCCATCCGGCGATTCTTCCTGAACCTGACTTGCGGCGACAGCGAATTGAGTGATGACCTTGCACAAGATACATTTATCAAAGCATATACAAACATTGCCTCTTTCCGAAACTTGTCAAGTTTCTCTACGTGGCTGTACCGTATTGCTTATAATGTTTTTTATGATTATATTCGCAGCCGGAAAGAGACAGCCGACTTGGATACAAAAGAAATAGACGCCATCAACAGTACCGAACAAGAGAATGTAGGACAGAAAATGGATGTTTATCAGTCACTCAAAATGCTTAAGGAAGTGGAAAGAACCTGCATTATGTTGTTCTATATGGAGGACATTAGTATCGACAAAATAGCAGGTATTGTAGGAGTACCGTCAGGAACGGTGAAAAGCCACCTGTCACGTGGAAAAGAAAAATTAGCAACGTATTTAAAACAAAACGGTTATGACAGAAATAGACAATGATAAGCTCTTGCGCGATTTCTTCGCAGAAAACAAGCAGGAAATAGCAGACAACGGATTCAGTCGCCGTGTCATGCACCATTTACCCGGTCGTAGCAACCATCTGGCTCGTATCTGGAGTGCCTTCGTAATGACTGTGGCTGCCGTACTTTTCGTATGGTTAGGCGGATTGGAAGCAGCTTGGGGAACAATAAGAGAAGTATTTATCGGCATGATTAATCATGGCACTACCGGCCTTGATCCAAAGTCAATTATTATCGCGGCTGTCGTATTATTATTTATGGCTACACGAAAGGTTGCTTCTATGGCATAAACAAAATAAATACAGATTAAAAGTCCAAAGCATAAGTTTCCCGGATTTTTATCTTTATGAGTCAAAGAACTCTTTATCCCTCTCTTTTAGTGTTAAACAATAATAAATCTACCCTTTACTCCAAGTAAGCCCCAACATAGATGTTGTATATTTGTTGCTCTGTAAACTAAAATAGAGAGAAGAGTTTTGAAACTACGTATATTTATTTTATTTCTATTCCTGCCTTTATTACATGTTCAGGCAGATGTCATCGACAGTCTGATGACGCAGCCCAGAGACTCAATCGGACTAACAAGCGATTCCCTAGTACTGCATTTCTTGGAAGAGTCGGGAATCCCTATATCTGATAATAATAAAGTCAAACTGCTAAAAAGCGGACGGGAGAAGTTTATCGATTTATTTGAAGCCATCCGGGAAGCTAAACACCATGTTCATCTGGAATATTTCAACTTCCGAAATGACTCCATTGCTAATGCTTTGTTCACTTTATTAGCCGAAAAAGTGAAAGAAGGTGTTGAAGTACGAGCTATGTTTGACGCTTTCGGAAACTGGTCGAACAACAAGCCCCTTAAAAAGAAACACCTCAAGAAAATACGTGAACAAGGAATCGAAATCGTCAAGTTTGACCCGTTCACCTTCCCTTATATCAATCATGCCGCCCACCGCGACCATCGCAAAATTGCTGTTATCGACGGAAAAGTGGCATATACAGGCGGAATGAATATCGCCGATTATTATATCAACGGACTACCCAAAATCGGAACCTGGCGTGATATGCACATGCGTATCGAAGGGGATGCAGTCAACGATTTGCAGGAGATTTTCCTGACGATCTGGAACAAAGAGACTAAACAGAACGTAGGAGGAGAAGCTTATTTCCCCCAACATGAGGGACAGACAGACAGCACAAATATCGTTGTAGCAATTGTAGACCGTACCCCGAAAAAGAATAGCCGTATGTTGAGTCATGCCTATGCCATGAGCATTTATTCGGCACAAAAGAATGTTCATATCGTCAATCCTTATTTTGTACCGACTTCTTCCATCAAAAAGGCGTTGAACCGGACAATCGACCGGGGAGTAGATGTAACCATCATGGTTTCCTCTGCTTCCGATATTCCTTTTACCCCGGATGCCGCACTTTATAAGTTACATAAACTGATGAAAAGGGGAGCTACTGTCTACATGTACAACGGAGGATTCCATCACTCGAAAATTATGATGGTGGACGACTTGTTCTGCACAGTCGGTACTGCCAACCTGAACAGCCGCAGCCTACGATATGACTACGAAACAAATGCCTTTATTTTTGATAAAAGAATAACGGGGGAATTAAATAATATGTTCCGAAACGATATCGAGCATTGCACCCAGCTGACACCGGAGTTTTGGAAAAAGCGTTCTCCCTGGAAGAAGTTCGTCGGCTGGTTTGCTAATTTATTCACTCCATTTTTGTAATTTTGTACGGAGAATCATTTTCACTGCAAATTATTCATTATGAAACAATACCTGGATTTACTCAATCGCGTGCTAACCGAAGGCACGGAAAAAAGTGATCGTACCGGAACCGGAACGATCAGTATCTTCGGTCATCAGATGCGTTTTAACCTTGATGACGGTTTCCCGTGCCTGACAACCAAAAAACTGCATCTGAAATCAATCATATACGAATTGCTTTGGTTTCTGCAAGGAGATACAAACGTGAAATACCTGCAGGAACATGGAGTACGTATTTGGAACGAATGGGCGGACGAGAACGGTGATTTGGGGCATGTCTATGGTTATCAATGGCGTTCATGGCCTGATTACAACGGTGGCTTCATCGACCAGATCAGCGAAGTAGTGGAGACACTCAAACACAATCCGGATTCACGCCGTATCATCGTTAGTGCGTGGAACGTAGCAGATTTGAACAATATGAATTTACCTCCCTGCCATGCATTCTTTCAGTTTTACGTAGCAGACGGGCGGTTGAGCCTGCAACTATATCAACGCAGTGCCGATATATTTCTCGGTGTTCCCTTCAACATTGCTTCATACGCATTATTACTGCAAATGATGGCACAAGTGACAGGTTTGAAAGCCGGCGATTTCGTTCATACTTTCGGTGATGCTCATATCTACCTGAACCATCTGGAACAAGTGAAGCTCCAATTATCACGGGAGCCTCGTCCATTGCCGCAAATGAAAATCAATCCGGACGTGAAAAACATCTTCGATTTTAAATTTGAGGACTTCGAATTAGTAAACTATGATCCGCATCCGCATATTGCAGGAGCAGTAGCCGTGTAAAAAATATGAGTAAAGTATCCATCATTGCTGCCGTAGACCGCCGCATGGCTATAGGCTTTGAGAATAAGCTTCTTTTCTGGTTACCGAATGATTTGAAACGTTTCAAAGCATTAACTACCGGAAACACCATACTTATGGGACGCAAAACTTTCGAGTCATTACCGAAAGGCGCATTGCCCAATCGAAGAAATATCGTTTTATCTTCCAATCCGGATACAGTATGTTCCGGTGCGGAAGTGTTTCCTTCACTCGAAACGGCTTTGAAAAGTTGCCGGGAGGACGAACATATTTATATTATAGGAGGGGCAAGCATTTATCAGCAGGCTCTTTCCTTCGCTGACGAACTTTGCCTGACAGAGATAGACAGTACAGCTCCCGAAGCTGATGCCTATTTTCCGGAAGTATCTTCAAAGGTATGGCAGGAAAAAAGCAGAGAAGCCCATCCTGCGGATGAGAAACATCTCTGCTCCTATGCTTTCGTTGATTACGTAAGAAAGTAAGAAAATTGTTTCTTACTGTGATCCAACCACGAATACTGACTAATGATTAATCTTCATCTTCTATGTCGACCATAATCGGCATCTGCCGCTTAATGGCTTCATGGAAGGAGATTAATGTTTCGGTACGCGCCAAGCCCAATGGTTGTAACTTATCGTGAATAATACTCAATAAGTGGTGGTTATTCTTCGCGTAAATTTTGATAAACATATCGTATTTTCCGGTAGTGAAATGACATTCCACCACTTCGGGGATAGCCTCTAAAGCTTTTGTTACCGAGTCAAAGGATTCGGGGTCTTTTAGATATATACCAATATAAGCGCAAGTCTCATATCCGATTTTCTCGGGGTCGATAACATACTCCGAACCTTTTAATATTCCTAGATTAGTAAGCTTCTGAATACGCTGATGGATCGCAGCACCGGAAACATTACATGCTCTTGCCACTTCCAAAAAAGGAATACGCGCATTCCCTGCAATCAGTCTCAGAATTTGCTCATCTAAAGCATCTAATTGATGATGTCCCATTTTTGAATCAAATTGTTTTTATCAATGAATCTTTTATGCAAAGTTAGCGATTTTTCGACAACAAATACTATAATCTATTACTTTTATTTGCAGAAAGCGGATAAGTCAACAATAGTTCGTACCTTTGCGAAAAACATAAATATACCATTTATATGAAACATATTTGCTGTATCATTCTGTGTTTCTACACTTCTATAGGAAGTTATGCCCAGAATTTTGCTGATTATTTTCAGAACAAAACAATGCGAGTGGATTATATCTTTACCGGGGATGCTACACAACAGTCTATTTATCTGGATGAGCTTTCACAGCTTCCCACCTGGGCAGGCCGTCAACACCATCTCTCCGAACTTCCCTTGGAAGGCAACGGACAAATTATTGTGAAAGACCTTGCCAGCAAACAGTGTATCTACAAAACTTCTTTCTCTTCTTTATTTCAAGAATGGCTGTCAACAGACGAAGCCAAAGAAACAGCTAAAGGGTTTGAGAATACCTTTCTTCTTCCCTATCCTAAACAGCCTGTGGAAATAGAAGTGACTTTATATTCTCCGCGAAAGAAAACAATGGCTACTTACAAACATATCGTGCGTCCGGATGACATATTGATTCATAAACGGGGAGTATCACATGTTACTCCACACCGGTATATGCTGCAAAGTGGCAATGAAAAAGACTGCATAGATGTTGCTATCCTGGCAGAGGGATATACAGAAAAAGAAATGGATATATTCTATCAGGATGCACAACGTACCTGCGAAAGTTTGTTTTCGTACGAGCCGTTCCGTTCCATGAAGGGTAAATTTAATATTGTTGCCGTAGCCAGTCCTTCAACGGATAGCGGTGTCAGTGTTCCTCGCGAAAATCTGTGGAAAGAAACGGCGGTTCATTCTCATTTCGATACCTTTTATTCAGATCGCTATCTGACTACCAGCCGGGTAAAGTCTATCCACAATGCATTGGCAGGCATCCCCTACGAACATATCATTATCCTCGCTAACACAGATGTATATGGCGGAGGAGGAATATACAATTCTTATACGCTGACCACAGCTCATCACCCCATGTTCAAACCGGTGGTAGTGCACGAATTCGGACACAGCTTCGGCGGATTGGCCGACGAGTATTTTTATGAGGATGATGTGATGACGGATACTTATCCACTGGATGTCGAACCGTGGGAACAGAATATTTCAACACAGGTAAACTTTGCTTCCAAATGGAAAGATATGCTTCCGTCAGACACTCCGATCCCTACTCCTATTGCTGAAAGAAAGAAATATCCGGTAGGAGTATATGAAGGAGGCGGCTATTCCGCTAAAGGTATTTATCGTCCTGCCTACGACTGTCGCATGAAAACAAACGGATACCCGGAGTTTTGCCCGGTTTGTCAACGTGCCATCCGCCGAATGATTGAGTTTTATGTTCCTTAATTGAATAACAATCATCGATGGTAACCAATGGTAAATACTCATCCAAAAACAAAATCAATATACAATCATATTATTGTCAAACTTAAAACCCAAACCTCATGATTAGACTTCAACCAATCAGTACGTCGGACCTGCAACATTACAAATTCATGGAAGAGCTCCTGATTGATGCATTTCCACCGGAAGAGTACCGTCAGCTGGAACAACTGCGCGAGTACACTGACCGTACGGGCAACTTTCATAATAACATCATCTTCGATGATGACTTGCCAGTCGGCTTCATTACCTATTGGGATTTTGACAGTTTCTACTATGTAGAACACTTTGCAACCAATCCTGCCCTGCGAAATGGAGGTTATGGAAAACGTACACTGGAATACTTGTGCAATTATTTAAAACGCCCGATCGTATTGGAAGTAGAACGTCCGGTGGAGGAAATGGCCAAACGACGTATCAGCTTTTATCAACGCCAGGGCTTTACACTATGGGAAAAAGACTACTGTCAACCTCCTTACAAACCCGGAGATGATTTTCTTCCCATGTATTTAATGGTACACGGAGAGCTGGATTGTGAAAAGGATTTTGAAACAATCAAAAAGAGAATACATAAAGAAGTATATGGAGTAAAAGACAATTAAAAAAGAATCCCGATAGAAAGAGTTGTACAAATGTGTAATATTAATATATAAAAAAGGAAGGGTGTCCAAACCGATTTGGACACCCTTCCTTTTTATATATCAAATTAACTAATTACTTTTCACCACGTTTAGTAGCTGAATAGTTAATCTTCAAAGCATAAGATTTTCTAAGAGCATTTTTTACGTCAGTAATAATACCCATCTTTGTCTTTTGGTCTACTTTCAGAGATACAGTCATTTTAGCTGCATCACCTTCATTCATACTTGCACGTTCCTGGAAAATGAAGTCCTGTACTTCACCCACTTCAGCATAGCTGTCGTTGAGCTGAATACGACTTTCAGTACCCATTTTTGCGCGATATTCCTGTGTAGGTTCTCCTACATAGATGAATGTTACCAGCGATTTCTTCTCCAGTTTTTCGAGTTCAGTACCTTGCGGAAGTGTAAACTGTACCTTTAACGTTACCTCACGCATTGTTGTTACAATCATAAAGAAGAACAACAAGGTAAAGATAAGGTCAGGCAACGAAGAAGTATTCAATGCCGGCATTTCACGTTTACCAGTCTTATTAAATTTTCCCATTACTTACTTCTTTTTTTCTCCGTATTTTTTAGGTTCTGCTTCAGAAATTCGTTGCGGATAAATTTCACGAATCGCTTTTTGCTGATCGTCATTCAATTCCGCATATGTAGTTCCAAATTTCTGTTCAGCCAACTCGTCTCTCAATTCATTGTATGCAGCCACCAATTCGTTCTGCACGCTGATATAAGCCTGATAAGAAGATCCACGGTCATTCTGCAAAGAAATTACATGCTTGTCATTAACCAGATATGTGCCAAAGAATTCTACATTCTTTTGTGTTTTTTCAGGCATATGTTCTGCGTTAGCAACGTTAGCAATAAATTCTTTAGCTTTCTCTCTCAACTGATCAACACCAATATAATCATTACCGCACATCAAAGCATCATCTTTATTCAAGTATACCTGCAATACGTTACGTTCTTTGATTTTATCAGTATTATCCTGATCTTGATCTTCGGGCGGTGGAGGCAAAAGTCTTGCCAAACCACGGTCCGTATCCATTGATGTTGTAATCAAGAAGAAGATCAGCAACAAGAAAGCGATATCCGCCGTAGAACTTGAGTTAATATCAGGAACTTTTCTTTTTCCTCTTGCCATTGTTATTACTTATTTAATTGAGAATTACTCAATTGATTAGGATAATTTCTTCTTTATGCCACTCACGATGATTGCAACAACTGTTACAAACAACAGGATGTAAATAGAATAAAGGAACATATCAGTTATTTTCAGCCAAAAAGGAACGTTGTCTGTACCGCTATAGCCCTGAATCTGCATTGGTGTTCCGTCACCCATAGACCAAGCAACAACTAAAACAACAACTAAAAGAACCAAACCAAGTAAAGATTTGATAGCATTTGCCGGATTATCTTTCAAGGCTGCTCCAAATTGGAATATTGCACCAAGTATAGTAGCTGCAATGGCAATGCCAAACAAAGCATACATCAAATAAAGTAAGGCGTCTGTTTGAGCCGGCTGCCACATCTCGGGATCTACTCCCGCAATCACTGCATCGCCTGTTGCATCTCCTCCCAAGAAGAAAAGGCACAATACGATCAGGATGATGGCAAACATCGCATAAAGTGCATAATACGATGCTCTATATGTTAACTTACTCATCTTCGATTATTTTTTGTATTTCAAGTTATATTTGATTACCATGTCTAACAAAGAGATAGAAGAATCTTCCATTTCGCTAGTCAGAGCTTCAATCTTAGCAAGTACATAGTTGTAGAATACCTGAAGGATCAATGCTACGATCAAACCGAAGATAGTTGTAATCAAGGCAACTTTCATACCACCTGCAACAACCGTCGGAGAGATATCACCTACCTGCTGGATCTTATCAAATGCCTGCACCATACCGATTACAGTACCCAAGAATCCGAGTGACGGAGCCATTGCGATAAACAGTGTGATCCAAGAACATCCTTTTTCAAGGTAACCAGCCTGTACACCACCGTAAGATACTACTGACTTCTCAACTACGTCAAGACCTTGATCAATTCTCAATAAGCCTTGGTAATAGATAGAAGCGATAGGACCTCTTGTACTACGTGCAATGTCTTTAGCAGCTTCTACGTCGCCTTTTTCCAAAGCAGCTTTCACGGCAGCGATAAACTTATTGGTATTTCCTTTTCCTTTTACGCTAAGCATAGCGATGAAACGTTCTACCGAAAGAACAATCACAGTCAATAACAAAGTTTGAAGAATAGGTACGATAAAACCTCCTTTATAAATTGTACCTAACAAGTTCAGAGGATGTCCTCCGGCAGGATCTCCACCTTCAAAGTTTTCAGGAGCACCAAGTACTTGGGTAAATACTACCAAAGCAACGATAAAACAGATGATAATTACAATAAACGCGTTTTTAATACCGCGCACTTTGTTTTTTTTAGCCTTTTTAGCTTCCATAATTAAATAAAATCTAAGTGTTTGTATTAGTTATTTTAAAATTAGTATCCAATCCTTTGTAACTTTCTATATCAGTATCTCCACTCATTGTGTTTCCACCCTCTATAAGAAACGTATCTATTTTCATAATATTATTATATACAAAGAAACAAGTATAAAAATTTAGCACTTTACATGCACCTTTCCTTTCTCTTTCTTCGCATTCGTGCGTCAAATGTAGCACATTATTTCCATACAAAAAAAATAATTCGCTTTTTTTTACGAACGCAACACCCCGTCCAAACAGGCCTGACGGCCTACCCCGTCACACGTTATAAAATATAAATTTCACTCATATCCTTTTATTTTATACCATAATAGTAAAAGAGAAAGCCAATAGACTTTGCTCCTCAAACAGAAAAAACACACGAGCTTTTAATTTTAAAATAACATTATTTAATCCATTTACAGAGATTCCAGTAGAACAAAAAAAGATAAAATTCAATTAGTACGAACCCTCAGAAAAAAATGAGGCAAAGATTCTATCAACGAATCGAAAAGAATTGTAATTTTGCGACAAAATTCATTTTCTACAAATATCAATATGGATCATGTAGTCAAAATAAAAAAAGGACTTGATATTCAATTAGAAGGAATTCCAAGCCCTAAAATATCTAATACACCGGATAGTCAGCTATACGCCATTATTCCCGACGATTTTGTAGGTTTGACACCCAAAGTAATTGTTAAACCCGGAGAAAAAGTCTTAACCGGTTCTCCGGTCATACACGATAAAACGCACCCGAATATCGTCGTGACCTCGCCTGTCAGTGGTGAAATTGTAACAATAGAGCGAGGAGAAAGGCGAAAGGTCATAAAAATAACCATTAAGCCGGATGCCTCTCAACAAGCCTTAGAGTTCGGAAGGTTCGATCTCGAAAACATGGACAGCTCCGAAATCAAAGATTTATTGTTGAAATCGGGCATTTTCGCTTTTATAAAACAGCGGCCCTACGATATCGTAGCAAATCCCGATACCGCTCCTCGCGACATATTCGTTACGGCATTCGACTCCGCTCCTTTGGCTCCCGATTATGCCTTCATTCTCAAAGAAGAAAAGCAACACTTCGAAACCGGATTAAAAGCGTTAAATAAACTCACAAGCGGAAAAGTTTACGTAGGCATATCACAAAGACAACCCATAGACGTAAAAAATGCTACGTCTGTTATATTCGACGGACCGCATCCTGCTGGAAACGTAGGTATACAAATCAATCATATCGCTCCAATCGATAAAGGAGACACAGTATGGACGATGAGCGCTCTCGACGTACTCTTCATAGGAAGACTATTCGACAAAGGCATCGCCGACTTTTCTCGCATAGTCGCCGTTACAGGGTCAGAAATAGACGACCCGCACTACGTACGCACCCGTATAGGCGCATCCATCGCTTCCATCACACAAGGTATGGTAAAAGCGGTCGAATACGAACAACGCTATATCAGCGGAAATGTATTGACGGGGGTTAAAACCGATGCAGACGGTTACATCGGAGCTACCCATTCTCAAATAACGGTAATCCCCGAAGGAAACAATTACGACGAATTTTTAGGTTGGGCTTCTCTCAATCCCCATAAATATAGCACGAGTCACTCTTATTTTTCTTGGCTATTGGGGAAAAAGAAAAAATACACCATCGATGCCAGAATAAGGGGCGGAGAACGAGCCATTATCATGTCGGACGAATACGACCGGGTTTTCCCGATGGACATCTACCCGGAGTATCTTATCAAAGCCATTTTAGCATTCGATATCGATAAAATGGAAAACTTGGGTATCTACGAAGTCGCCCCGGAAGATTTTGCGCTTTGCGAATTTGTCGATACGTCGAAGCTCGAATTACAAAAAATCGTGCGCGACGGTCTCGACAGACTTATGAAGGAAATGAACTAATTCAGGAACAACATTAATACAAAACAACCTTGAAAGCTTTAAAGAATTATATAGACAAAATCAAGCCCCATTTTGAACCGGGAGGAAAATTGTCTATGTTCCAATCTGTGTTCGAAGGGTTTGAATCATTCCTTTTTGTTCCCAACACCACATCACGATCCGGTGTTCACATTCATGACAGTATAGACTCTAAACGAACGATGATTGTCGTTATCATCGCTTTATTGCCTCCCATGCTATTCGGCATGTATAACGTAGGCTATCAACATTACTTGTCGATAGGAGAATTGGCTAGCACCTCATTCTGGTCAATATTCTTCTTCGGCTTTTTGGCAGTTTTACCCAAAATCGTCGTAGCATACGTAGTTGGATTGGGAATAGAGTTTACCGCCGCCCAAATACGGCATCATGAAATACAAGAAGGATTCCTCGTTTCGGGCATGCTCATTCCCATGATCGTACCAGTAGATACACCCTTGTGGATGATCGCCGTCGCGACTGCCTTTGCCGTAATCTTCGCAAAAGAGGTATTCGGAGGTACGGGAATGAATATTTTCAATATAGCGTTGGTAACAAGGGCATTCCTCTTCTTCGCTTATCCATCAAAAATGTCCGGTGACGAAGTCTTTATCCGCACGAGCGATACATTCGGATTAGGAGCCGGTCAAATAGTAGAAGGTTTTTCGGGGGCTACCCCTCTCGGACAAGCCGCTACCCATTCAGGAGGGCCGCTCCAACTAACCGATATATTGGGAAATCCCCTTTCCCTGAATGACATGTTCCTCGGATTTATACCCGGTTCCATAGGAGAGACTTCGACATTAGCCATACTCATCGGTGGAGCCATACTGCTAATTACCGGGATAGCCAGTTGGAGAGTCATGCTCTCTGTTTTTGCAGGAGGCATTTTCATGAGCTACATTTGTAACTGGTTCGCCAACCCCGACATTTATCCGGCAGCACAGCTTTCGCCGGCCTGTCAAATATGCTTGGGAGGATTTGCATTCGCCGCCGTATTCATGGCTACACAACCCCT
>ERZ779671.254-NODE-254-length-29314-cov-2.570696_pt1 | contig 29314 bp, 23 predicted proteins | sample MGYA00511074_ERZ779671 | MGnify/ENA primary metagenome ERZ779671 (study PRJEB29588, sample SAMEA2158454) | human gut metagenome | biome: human gut; feature: human-associated habitat; material: faeces | place: Denmark | collected 2008/2010 ... | reverse complement strand
CTGCTTCTTCTCTAGTAATTTTTTTATCTTCTATTATTTCGCAGAATTCTTTTGATTTTTCATACTCACCATTTCTAAAAAAATATTGGCTGCAAATATAATTATAAAAATAAGTATATTTTAAGTTATCATAATCAGAAATAATACTGTACTTTTTTAAGGCATGATAAAAACAATCAATTATTTTTTTCTCTGAAGGCTGTCCGATGTACTTCAGATAAACAGAAAGTTCCAAATAAATTTGCAACGCATCCAAATAACCTGAATAAAATAACTTGTTTTGGTTGTAGAAGTTATCTTTTATGTTACCATATGCAGCTATAACTTTTTTCATAATTTCATATGCAACACTGAATTGGCAGGTACTCTTTAATATTTTGATAATTTCGCTGTAACTGATAACAATCTCTTCCCATTCACTTCTTATAAAATAAAGTTCAATTAATTTAATTCTTTCATACTCGTTTTTTTCTTTTTTACTTTCCAGTAATTTAATTATGTTATCTGATATTTTCCTTATTCTAAAGCACGAGCAGCAATTTTCTAATGCAGAAAGATATACATTATGCAAAATAATAATACGCTCATTTTCAAACTTAATAATCCTGTATTTTTCTAAATCTTCTACTACCTTATCGTAAAAGGCATTGTTATTAAATAATTCGGAAAAAAATCCTAATTGTATTTCTCCGTCCAAAATATAAAGCACAGTAAGAAAATTTGCATGTTCCTGCGATTTTTTTAAAAAAGTTTCTATCCATTTTACGGCAATTACTAAATTTTCTTCAGGACATACTGATTGAAAAAAAGGTTTGAACTTTTCGACTAAAACTCTATTATTCGGATAACGATATACTATTCTATTGTTTATAAGCCAATCTACCGCACAGTTTAAAAAGAAAGGATTAGTTCCGACGCTTTTTATAATAATTTTAGCATGACTTTCAGTCAGTCCGGGAAGACTATTTAAAATAAATTCAATACTTTCTTCTTCATTAAACAATGAAACAGGACACATATGGGCATGATGGTCAATAGATTTAAAAAGTTCTACTTGTATATCCCATTTAGATGATGAGAAGTATTCATTTCCAACAATTGGTGTTCTTATTTCAATTATGTACTGAAAACTTGTTTTTTTTAATAATAAACAAAATGAACGCAAAAAACAAAGAACATCTGAAGTTGTGTTTTCCAGATTATAAAAATAAAAAATCTCTTTGTGCTTATCATTGTGAAGTATAAGAAGATCTTTAAGATATTCTAACAGAGCTACATTATAAATATCAGCTCTGTGATTAAAATCACCAATATCTTTATTTAACACCGATTTTAGTGCTTCTTTGGTTTTGAAATTTACCAATTTATTTCCTATGAAAGAACTTAACACATTTATTTCATCTTGAGAAAACTGAATAATTGTTTCGTAATTTTCTATTCCCCATAATGAAACAAGTATTTTTAAAACGAGGTTTCGTGTTGTCGGACAATTGGACATATCTATATAATGAACATTTTTTGTGTCGCATAAAGATTTAGAAATAACTGAACTTTTTCCAGAACCTTCCTCTCCCCATACAATTACATTTTTTCCTTTGGCTAAGGCTGTTTTAATTTGAAAAATCATGCTCTGTATACGAGAATTTTCATAGTAATTTTTGGGAATTGCATTATGAGAAGCGACATTTTTTTCATAAATTTCATTTTCTAAATTGCTTATTTTCTTCTTATAATTTTTTTCAGGATAGTGTTTTTCAAGATATTCTATCAGTTCTTTAGAGTAATTGGCTTTATTATCCTTTTGATTAAGCCATTTATCAATAATATCTCTATCTACAATTTTACATTTTATATTGGTTTTATTCTGAAACTTATCTATTTCTCTATTAAGTTGTGGCGTAGTGAAATTATTAATTACAAAGAAAATTCTATACGCACCCATATTATATCCAATAATTACGGTTGCAGCTATATCCCTTAAACCTATATTTTTATTTCTGAGTTTTGCTTCCAAAAGAGATAATATTTCATCATCCTGAAAAACTTCACTTAAGATAGTTGCGTCGTAACCATTATCTTTTACATATTGAGTAGGTGAAATTCTAGTTTTGTTTTTGCAATATAAATCATTAACACAGTCTACAGCCAATACTTCAAATTCTTCCCATATTTTTTTATCCATAATTTCCTCCCATATAGGATAACTGTATATTATCCTTTATTTGTTAATATTTGCCACAATCGCTATGATTGTGGTCTTTTTATTTTTAAAATTCTAAACATTAATCTTTTCTCTCTCCCTATACTTCTCCGACAAATGAAGGATAACTATTAATTATCTGAGAAAGGATAAAAATATGTATAATGTTCAAAACTACGGCATCAACCACAATGTTTCATGGAAACTTGCAAATACTACCGGATACGAATTTGAAGATAAAATATATAAGATTGCTTTGAAAGAGTTAAAACAATATCTTTTAGAAGATAAAATGACTGTTGAACAAACATGCCGATCAAATGATGGAGGAAAAGATATTGTTATAATCAGTAAAACTGATTTTGTACTATTTGGAATATCATTTGAACTGGAAGGAAAAGACAAAATAACTATATATTTAGAAACCAAAAGTACCGATAAACAATTGAGGTTTGAAAAAGCAATTGGAAATATTGTTAGAAGTAAGTATGACAAAATAGATTATTTTGCTTTAGTAACAAACTCTACTATAAATCCAAATGCGTATTATTTATTTGAGCATGAATTTCCTGACAGTACACAGTTCGTTTTGATAGACCAGTATTTTTTGGCCAAAAGTATAAATAGCAAACATTTAGACATTTTTGGCCGTGTTCCGGAATACATGCCGCAAAATGACAATAATGATAATTTTTATTTAGAATACCAGATAACTCCTTATTCTCATGATGGAGAATCTGGATTTGAGATAACATTTATGTTTAGAAATTATAGTTTTGAAGAATTCAATTGTAAGCTAAGACTTGCAACTAATGTCAATTGGAGCATGGCGGAAAGAATATTAGAATTTATTATTCCTCCAAATTACGGGGTATCAAAAAAGATACATTTAAAAAATGATAATTCTGATGAATTTAATTCGTTAATGTTTAATCTTGAGAAAAACTCACACGATTCTTTGTTAAAAGTTCAAAGTATAAATCTAAGCGAAACCTTTGAACCTCCGTTTGTGAGTGAAGAAAGAAAAAATATATGTACTAACATTATAAAAAATATAAAAAGACCAAATGGAAACAGAATGTTCTTTTTATGGGGAGAATCAGGAATTGGAAAAACCCGAATTGTTCACAGAGTGTTTGACGAAGTGAATAATTCGTTATTTGATATATTTGAGTGTCATGTTAAAGATAATAATCAAGACACTATCAACAAAATTATTGAATTCCTGAATAAAAAAGAATATACTTCAAAGGAACAATGCAATTTGTATGAATTCGCCGATGTTATCAAAGATTGTGATAATCAGATAAAAACAGCGGTTATATTGATTGATGATTTTCACTATGCAACAAAAAAGTTTTTGGATCAGATAAAATCAATTAATAATAATATTAACCAGTCAGTAGCCTTTATTATATGCGGAAGAACAGATTATAGTTTTGGTAACAGTGATTATTATTCATTTGTGAATTGGTCTAATGATAATATGAAACGCAATGAGAACTTATGGGAAATAGAACCGTTAAAAGATGATGAAACAAAGAATTTAATAAAGGCGATGATTAAAGGTTTACCAGAAGAAGCATTAAACATTTTGTTTGATAAAAGTAAAAATAATCCTTTGTTTATTGTACAATATATAGAATACTTGATTGGTGAAAAGCTTGCTTATATAGTAAACAGAAATACTGTTGGAATTATTGATTTATCTAAGTTTAACACAAAATGCGATATTCCCTCCGGAATTTCAGAAATTTATTGTTCAAGAATTAAAAATCTTAAAGGAAGTGAAAAAGAAGGTGAGGCACTGTTAAAAATTCTCCTAGTATTAGCTGCGTATAAAGGGGAAATTTCAGGTGATATAATTTATGAATTTTATGATGACTATACATTAATTCCTATTCTTGTAAAAAAAAGATTTATCGTTTTTGAAAACGGTTTTTACAGATTTGTACATGAAAGCCTGATGATCTATTTTCAGCAACTTCTAAAAAATAAATATACATTAGAAATTTCAAGGTATATTCTATCAATCAGTAATGATATAAGAAAAACATTCAGTTCACATCAACTGGGCAGATTATTGAACTGGAGTGGAGATAAGAAAAATGCGGCCAAACAATTCCAGGATATTGTAAGTACAATAAATAATGTTAATAATATATCAAATATAAGAATTGACACAAATGTATATGATTATATATATGATGTGTTTGATGTTTACAAAGATGATGAAAAAAATGTTGAATTGTTAAAAAAGCTTTTAGAAACAAGAATCTATATAACTTTACATCATATGAAGCCTTATAATGCCGCACTTGAATGCAATTATTGTTTAAATTTAATTTCAAATAATAATATTCTAAAAGGCGAAAAACATTTGTACAATTGCATTATGGCTGAAAAGGCACATGCCCTAATGAATTCAGGAAAAAATTTTGACGGGTATTTAGTCCTTAACGAACTTCAATCAAAATGGATTGTGAATAATAAAGATTTTGATAACAAAGCCCTTTTTGATATGTATGATAGATTGTTAGCTTCATATATTAAATTTAATTGTTTTAATATAGCCAAGAATTATGCTAAATTAGAGATGAATATTGCAAAACAAAATAAGGATATGGAAGCTATTGCAAATCGAACACAATCAAAGCTTTACTATCTGAATGACTATAATAAGTGCATCTTGCATCTTGACAAGGTGGATAAAATCATGGAAACACACCTTTCAGATAGAATAAAAATCAATAATCAAATATACAGATATATCGTAGAACTTACCTATGATAAAATTGATGATTATGATCAAGCAAGGAATACTCTAAAAGAAATTATCGATTTATCCCAGAAAAATAGTTTTAATCGTGCAATTATTCAAGGAAATCTTGTGTTAGCTGCAATTATGATAAAAAGCGGAAGTAAAGATGATGTAAAAGTTGCACTACAACTGATTGATTCAGCAATAAACAATAGTGTTATTTTTAGCATAAACGGTTATTTATGGCAATTGTATAATCTTAAAGCTATTTGTCGCAGTAAATTAGGGGCTAAGTCAGACGAAGTTATGCAATTGTTTAGAACTGTATTTGAAATATTAATTAACCAAAGCTTAAATTTTATTGGAAGTAAAGATTTGTGTTATAGTAATATACTGGCTATAAGTAATGTAGGTATATTCTTTTATCAACATTCTTCCGAAGACAGTTTCAACTCCATAATGTCTGAGATAAAATATTTTGGTGATATAACTATCGATGATCAAAAATATCGTACAAACCGATTGAAGATAAATGAAATACGCAATCAATATATGAGAGCGGAAAAAAAGAAAGTATTTTTTGTTAAAAAACAACCTAAAAATATTCTCAGAGATAATGAAACAGGATTTTTTATTGCTTTGACATAGTTTTTTTGTCTATAATAAAGTTGCCGATAACAAGAATGTCTATATCTGTAGTTAAAAATGTATTTATAGCATCAAGTGGTGTCTCAACAATTGGTTGTCCCGCCACATTAAATGAGGTGTTCAGTACTATAGGAAAACCATTGATTCTCTTTAATTCTAACAATAATGCGTGCAGAAATGGATCCTCATCTTTTGAAATTGCCTGTATCCTCGCAGTGTTATCTACATGAGTAATTGCGGATAACTTTTTGCGATATTCCTCTTTAACAGTGGTTGCTAAAAGCATATATTTTGATGAGCATTTCAAATCAAAATATTCAAATTGATCTTCCTCGGTGACAGTTGGCGCAAATGGTCTAAAAGGCTCACGATGTTTTACTCTATTGTTTAAAATATCTTTCATATTTAGGTTCGTAGGGTTAGCTAAAATGCTTCTATGGCATAAAGCACGAGGTCCAATTTCAGTCCGTCCTCGGTGCAATGATACGATTTTATTTTCATTAATATAATTCGCTGTTAATTTTATTAATTTCTCATCAGTATGCTTTTCATAATTTAGATTATTTTGAGTTATTACTGATTCAATAGTATCATTGTCATATGATAACCCTAAATAAGGTAAATCTATTTTAAACGGTTCTTTATAACCGAATTCCAGAGTATATGCGTAGTATGCGCTGCCAAGGGCTTGTCCATCATCACCGGCGGAAGGTAATATAAATACATTATCCACATCGCATTTTTCTAATATTTTGTGGTTAGTTAAACAATTTAAGAATAAACCGCCTGCCAAGCAAATATTTTTTATTCCGTATTTTTTTGTGTAATTATTTATAATTGAAACAACCACATTCTCAATGTAATTTTGAACTGTACTTGCAATATCTCCACATCTGTCATATAAGAATTCTTTAAAGCTTTTTTCCGAAAGCTGTTGCATGATATAAAACTCTTTAATCATATCTTGATAATTCAACGAGAAGTCCAAATTATCATAATTTATATTTGAGTAATCAATTAAAGGAATTCCATAGGAAGCTAACCCCATAGTTTTTCCCTCTTGGCCAAATTTAAATCCAAGCAAATGAGAAATTTGAGAATATTTTCTGGCAAGACTCATTTCTAAATTTTGAACATGTTTTGGCATAAACGGATAAATATGATTTATTTCATCTCTTATATGTCTAACAGCCATATTTTGAAGTCTTTTATCAATAACCATCAGTTTACCCTTTTTTGCAAAATAAATGGTTTCAGATTCTTGCATTGATTCGAAAAAATCACCGCCACCGTCAAAAACAAACACTAAAGCATTATCATATCCGGAAGAAAAATATGTAGAGTACGCATGTGCATCATGATGATGTACAAGATAAAATGGTTTTTCATCGCATTTATAATGATTAAAAAACTCTTCTTTGTACAGATTATATATGTTCATTCCTTCAATTGCGACAGCAGACAAACCTATTGCAGAAACGTCATTTATTTTTATTCCGGTATAATTTAGCAAAGCATCAATGGAGGCATAAGGAATCTTTAAAGACTGTGAATGCTTTATTCCATCTAAGCGTTCATTAGAAATCGCTGCTAATACTTGACCGTTTTTTATTAAGCATGCGCCCCTGTCGTGTCCAATATGTATTCCAAGTGAAATATGTTCCATAATTAACTCCTTTATTTTTGATAATTAATAGTTATCCTCTATTCATTATCTTTAGCCAAAGTCAAAATTACATTTCTGCCAATGAGAGAGGACTACACATCTTACATTCAACTGGTGTATGTCTATGTAGTGCTTAATCTCATTCTAAGAAAAAAGTATTAAACCTTAACTAAATCTATATTTCAGGTACGTAATACAAAAATATTTATAATTACCCTTATGGTATTAATTATAACATAATTCGACAAATGTTTAAATAACTTTTACGCAAATCAGTTATAAAATTTCACACGGTATTTTTATGTATTTTGCATAATAGAATCTTGTTCACTGCTTTATAAACATACTTTTATGCAAAATAAATCTAGGCATTTGAATAGACTTTCTTTATTTTCTGTTGCATAATAAATTTATCAAAAACAAGGAGCTATATGCGATGGAAATAAAAAATATACAATCAACTGACCTGACAACCAATTATCTAAAATTCTGCGTTTCAAGGAAAAATCTCGACCAGAAAACGATAAAATCATACACCATTGATTTAAGGCAGTATTTTGAATTCACTATGGAATCTGCTATTGAATGGACAAACAAAAAATCCATTGAGCAATACATTGATTTACTGCATTGCAAGTACAAACCTAAGAGTGTTAAACGAAAAATCGCTTCGCTAAAAGCATTTTTTCACTATCTTGAAATTGAGGAACTTATTGATATTAACCCTTTTCATAAGATACAAATCAAGTATAAAGAACCCTTTATTCTCCCAAAAACTATTCCCATAAATAATATTGAGCAAATTATTAGGTTTGCTTATCTACAACTTACCAAAGCTAAAACTGACTATACTAAGAAAGTTGCTCTGCGGAATGCACTCATACTTGAGTTACTGTTTGCCACCGGAATGAGGATTTCAGAATTATGCACACTCACGACTGAACAAATTGATTTTAATGATTACATAATCAAAATTTACGGAAAGGGCTCAAAAGAACGCCTGATTCAAATCTGCAATCAAAATGTTCAGGAGTTGCTCAAAAAGTATATTCAATCATTTAAATTTGAAATAGCAAACAACAAATTTTTCTTTATAAATAGACTCGGCAACCGTCTATCTGAACAATCTGTTCGTAATATGATTACCAACTATGCAATCGGTGCAGAAGTGCCGCTGCACATTACTCCGCATATGTTTCGTCACTCTTTTGCAACTCTACTGCTTGAAGAAGATGTTGACATACGCTATATTCAACAAATGCTGGGTCACAGCTCCATTACCACAACGCAGATTTACACGCATACGAGTATCAACAAACAGAAGAATATTCTGTCTTCCAAACATCCGAGGAATAAACTTGAAATTGGGATATAATAAAAGCCTTGCGGGATTTTTTAACTCACAAGGCAATCAGAATACTTTATTCACTTTTATCAAAATCATTTTCTATTACATTGGAAATGAGATTTGAAAAATCGACGGCATTTTTTGAAGTAATCACAGGTTTTCCTGTTCTTTCCTCGATATCTTTTCGTGCATTTCCGGCGACTTCTCCGCCCTCTTTTGCAACACTTCTGTTTTCAGAAAAAGATTGAGGATTTTTCTCTTTGGAAATCTCAGTTGTGGTAGCTTCTGCCAACATATTCAGTACCAACTCAAGCGTACTCATATTATCTCTCAGGTTTTCCTTTTTCAATCCTTTGAGATTTTTATACTGGCGGGTTGTCATTCCTGACCACGCTTTTGTAATTTCATCAGTCAGAATTGCATATTCTACACCCTGCTTTACACCACGAGAATCCCATTCATCAGTAAGCTCTTTTCTCACCTGTATAGCCTGAAGTCTTTGATTTATCCACTCTCTGCTATATCCTTTTTTCAGGTATGTTTCAAGAGCTCTCTCTATGGTACGTTCGGGATCAATAGTTTCATCTATTCTTTCTCTGCCAACTTCTGCAAGCCACATTTTAAATGGTTCTGCTTTTGGTGACGGAATAGATTGAATTATTCTCAAAAGTTGCTCTGTATTTGCAACATCCGTCTTGTAATTTTTACCATCCTTAGGAGATTGCATTTTCAGTTGTACGATATTTTCGTACAACTGGTTTGCTCCTTCAGCTTTGAGCTTTCGCTTAAGATCGCTCCAGTAACGACGAGGTTCGTTACTGTCAGTCAGAACTGAAATTACATCAACTATGGAAAAATACCATTCTTCTTCCGACTCATTCCACGCAGTACGAATCTTTTTATCTTCAAAAATTTGTATCTTATTTTCTTCGCTCATATATATTCACCCACTTCTAACCTAAAATTATTATAGCAGACTGAGTTTACAAATTCAATCTATTAAGCTTTATAGAGATAGGAATTGTTCATAATTAAGATCGAATACAATCTCTAATTCATACCCTCGTGATACTTTCACTTCTCTTATGAGCTGACAAGCTATCATTTTCTTCTGTTCCATTGTGGAGTTATCAAACTCATCAGCCCAAGTTCTGAATTGTGAGTAATAAAAATCAAGCTTACCCATCGCATTTTGCTGATTGGCAAGCTTGAACTTTATATCACTTAATTCAAATTCTTTTTTATGGAGTAAATCGTTTGTATTGTCAATAGAAGCTGACAGTATGTCTGGAGTAAAGCGGCTTTCGCCGAGTAAAGAGCGTCCTATTTCGGCAGATAATTCCACTACCTGTCTTTTAAGCTTTTCAATATCCTTTTCAAGCTTTGTATGCTTTCTCTTATACTCCGATATTTCGAACTTATAGCGTTTTTCAAGTGCTATATCTTTTGGTGTTGATTTGATTTTGGCGAGATAATCTTTTAATGTTGCAAGCACAGCACCGTCAATTCTGTGTGCTACATAAGCAGACTGACCGTCACAAGCACCTCTTTTCATTGCTTTGTTCGTACAGATATACCTTTGTCTGCGAACTCTGTACTGACTGCCGTCTGCTCTGTCGTATCTGTCGATATAGCTTGTTGATACCATCTTCTGACCGCAGTGAGCACAGTATATATTTCCCGACAGCAATGTACTGCCTTTTGTAGTTCTTGCAATTTGTTTCTTCTCTTCATTTTTGTTAGAACGCTGACTTAATATAAATTGTGCTTGTTCATATACATTTTCATCAATGACGTGAAGTCTTTCTATGTATAGGGATTCAACACCGCCTGATATAAAATAACCGCAGTACATCTTATTTTTCAAAATACGATTTACTGTGTTGCATTGGAATTTACTGTTATTATGAGTTCGTATACCATGACTGTTCAGATAGTCAGCCATTCGATATGAACCATAACCCTCTTTAACTGTCATCTCAAATATCTTCTTGACTATCGGAGCTTCATCATCGTCAACGACTATGTCCATAAGCTCTTTTCCCTTTTTATTGATTTCGCCGCTTTTGATAAGTTTGTAGCCGAATGGTGCAACACCTCCGGTAAATTTGCCGTCTAACGTCATCTGGTTAAGGCGAGTTTTAACACAAGCGGACGTTTTCTGACTCTCACCGTTGGCTTGCCAAAATCGTATGTAATTCATAAGCTTGTCCACATGATTATCCATACGCTGTTCGCCCTCATTGACGCTCCATACCTCTATGCCGTGTTTGATGAACCATTCGACGACAAACGGGGTTTCGTCATCAATTCTGCCTATTCTGTCAAACATAAAGACAAGGAGTACATCAAATTCTTTCTTTTCTGCGGCGGCTTTCAAATCCTGAATAGCATCTCGGTCGCTTGCCGAAACCTTAAATCCCGACACGCCCTTTTCCTGAAATTCTTTCAGAATTGTCCAGCCATTGCGCTCTGCGAATTCTCTGCACGAGGTTTTCTGCATTGGAATATCATCTTTATCAACCTGACCTTTGGTTGATACTCTATACAAGCAATATACTCTTTTCATTTCATCACCCTTTCATACGATTTTTGCAAACCAACAATACTACATAATTCCTATAATATCCAGCAAATCTGAAAAATAACTTAAAGAAATTCAGCATCCAATCTGAGCTTTCATTCTGTTCTCAAATGTATCCAAAAGATTTTCGAGAATATTCCTTTCAACATGGTTATTTCTGTTTTTAGAAAAGCAGATTGTGACCTTGCAGTCGTTTATAACAGATTCTATTCTGTGTTCTGAATCAATGTTATTTTCTTTTATATAGTTTTCGTTCAAATTATCACCTGTTCCCTATTTTTTATTTTCATCATTAATATGTTCTTCCATATACTCATCTGCCTTTGCCGCTGAATTGCAAAGACACATAACGCATACGCCGATAAAAGCACCGACAAAAAGACCAATAATAAAGCCTAACACTTTAACACCTTCTTTCAGTAATTTTCTTCTCTTAGGACGTTTGTCCATTAATTTTTCCTCCAATCAATCTGAATCTTTTAGTAATTCAGGTTGTTTGGAGGGCCTCTGTTTCTATATTTCATCATGCCCTTCCAATTTCATGTAAAAAGGGCATAAAAATACCGACAAGTATAGAAAGCTATTACTTGTCGGTATTCTATCACACGCTATTAAATGTCTTTATCCTTCTTGCTATCACAAAATTCATTAATTATATAGTTATTAACATAAAACTTGCCTTTGACCCCTATTTCTTTTCTTATATTACGGAAGCACTTCTCATTTTCACTCGTATATTATCATAAGCAGTTACAGAATTTGAACATTCCTGACAAACTTCAACAATATCCCAAATTAAACTTATCGAAATTGTATTTGCAAGTTCAGAATAATTGTCTTTCAAAAAATCCTTTAAAGGACTTACAACATTTAAGGATTTTTCAGCTTTAATGTTACTGTTTGTATTCTCTTTATGAATAGAACTTTCATTTACTAATAATTCAACTAATATATTGCTAAGCTTTGCATATAAAGCTTTATTTTCCTCAAAAAGCGTTTTTCTTAGCTCATCCTCTGTTTTTAGTTTATCAGTTATATAATTAATAAATATTGGGACAACAACTACGGAAAGAATTCCACCTACTATTTATGCAATCCAAACTCTAACATCCTCAGGGCTTTGCCAAAATACAATTGCTGTCGGCATAATAATCATAAGTAAGGCTAATACAATCATAGCTATGTAACTCAATATCAATACTTCATTAAATAAACTGAAAATAATATTAAAAATTTTCCTTAGTTTCGGTTAATCATACTTATATTCTCCAATACTATAATTTTAAATTCACTTTATTTTTTAGTTTTAATTCTATAGTCTAACAAAAAGTAACATATAACAAAATTCCAGCTAATCAAAAATATTATTGTCAGCCACAGTGACGTTGTAAATGTTCTTGAGAACAGATTTACAAGCATTTGATTTCCTGTTAGGCTTTGTGAGTTTAGTGTTTGTGCATTATCGACAAGCACATTCAGGTAATTTGAAATGTCGAAAATGTTATCATTCGGTATATATTTTGAGGGGATAAAAATGCTGAAATCACAAATATTAAACACAATCAAAAGCACGGCAGGTATTCCTGCAAAAACAAGCACAAGTGCAACATATTTTAGCGGAATATTTTTTAGCGATTTCAGAAAGTAGTTTAATTTGAGATTTTCTTTTATCTCCTCAAAAAATTTTCTACTGAACCTATACCACAACTTCAATGCAATAATGCTAAATCCGATAAATATTGCAAGGTATAAAATATGTTCAAATGACGAGAGCGTTTGATTTTTCTCATTCAGATTAACCGAATAATACTGCGGCAAATCCATTTGCTCAACAATTGCTCCCGTATATACCGAGTTATCGTAAACAATCATATCAACCGTTCTGTCACCATAATTTTCGGATGTTGTATATGGAACATACACTCTCTGTTTGTCATCAGTAGAAAACTTATTTATTAAGCTTTCGTTTTCGCATATCACACCGCAAATTGTATATTGATTTCCGTCAATGCAAATCTTTTTACCGACTGCATCTGTTGTAAAAAACAGTTTGAGAGCAAGAGAACTTCCGATTATTGCAACCTTATCTCTGTTATCTATGTTATTGGACGAAATATTTTCGCCGTTAATTTCGGTCTTATAATCCGAAAACCAGTTTTCATTCACAAGTACCGTAGTTACGGTTTCTTCCTTAACTTTTGTTTCTTTGCCCTCGGAACAAAAAGCTATGCCTTTGTCAGTAATCCGTTCAAACAGCTTTTCAAGTTCAGAAACCGTTTTTGGAGCAGTTTCGGAATTTTTATCATAAGTTAATTGAGTAACATTAGGTAATTGCCCTTTTGCATTTTCAATAATTATAATATTCGCAATAAAAGCGCTCACAGTCAGCAACAGCAGTAACAGAAACGAAACAATTTTTCTTTTGCTCACACTGTTTCCTCCTCAATATAAACACTTGAACCGTTTTCTATACTCTTGGTTGTTTTATATACAACTTGACTGTCGCCAAAAAGTGAGTCCGATGTCACCTCGCAATACAGCTCGTCACTGTTACATATATCCACCGAAACCTCTTCAACTGTTGCATCACCGTTTTCGGTTTTATTTATAACAAATACTATTCCCGTATTGCCTGCCCCATCCACCGATGAAACAGGCAAAAGATAATGTGTTTTCATATCATTTGAACCTGCGGTATCGTCAATTACACCTGTTTGAACCGAAACCACTTTGACCTTTGGAAGAAGTATATTATTGATTGTTTTTGAAAAATATGTAAGTAATGCAATCACAATAAAAAATACAATTGAAAATTTCAACACTACGCTCTTTAGCTTATCTTTTTTCATAAAAGCCTCTCTCCTATCCCTTATCAGTTCCGACAAACGGCGAATCAATATCCCTGTGTCCGTAAAGATAAATAAGCAATGCAGGAATCATAAATATAACTCCGCAGGCAAATATTATGCCGTAATCCGAACTTCCGACATCAGTAAGCGTTACGGAAAGCGGATACATACCCTCATTATCAAAATAAATCAGCGGTTGTTCAACTACATTCCAATTATCAATAAAGCAGAGCAACGCAAGTGTTATGAGTCCGCCCTTAATCTGCGGAAGAATAATATTAGTAAATATTTTCAAATATGACGCACCGTCAACTCTTGCCGCCTCAATTGCGGAATCGGGAATGTATTTTATACTTTGCCTCAAAAGACAAATTCCGAATGCAGAAAAAGTTCCGGGTAAAATTACCGCAAGAAAATTATTCAGCAAATTCATATTTTCAAGAATCATATAATCAGGCACAAGAGTTACCTGCAACGGCAGAATGAGCAAAATTATGTATATGAAAAACAGCTTGTCCCTGAACGGGAATTTCAATTTTGCAAAAGCAAAAGCCGCCAATGATGATACTGCAACCTGACCGATTACTGTCGGAAAAGTACAAATAACCGAATTCCAGAACTTCAACAAATATTCGGGTTTTCTGAAAAGAGTCTGATAAAACTGCTCCAAAGTTGCCATATTCGGAATCATATTGAGTTCTTTATATTTTCCGTCAGAAAAATTGAGCATCTCGCTTACCTGTGAACCTGTCATAAATGAACAAGCAAGCATATAAATGACAGGAAACAAAAACAGCACAGTTACAGCAATCAGCAAAATATATTTTAATATTTTCATAACCGTATCTTTCATAACAAACCTCTCAAGAATAGCTGTGTTTCCTTTCAAAGCAGAAGAAAATAAACAGCACAATAATTATAAACAGCGATAAGACAATTGATGCCGCCGACAATCTTGGATAGTTAAGATTGTAATAATTGTTGTTGATGAAATTCTGCAAAAAATACACATTGGTGTTTGGATAATCGCCAAACAAAGCAAATACCTCACGGAAAATTTTAAATGAATAAATAAGCTCCATCAGAAAAACAAAAAATGTAGTTGGCGCAATCATAGGTATAGTAATTTTAGTCACAAGCTGATGTGATTTTGCACCGTCAAGCCTTGCGCTTTCGTAGAGAGATTGCGAAACATTGGCAATGCCTGCCGTAAAAAGAATCACACAAAATCCGCAGTATTTCCAAATGTAAATAAAAATTATCATCACCATCGAAAATTCGGAATTAAAAAATTCAATGGTGTTAAATCCAAGGGAATTCAAAAGTCCGTTTATCGCGCCGTAATCGTCAAATATCACCTGCCACACGCAAATAAGAGAAGCAACAGGCACAACCACAGGAATTAGCAAGGCACTTCTGAAAAACGATGATATTTTCTTAAAAGAATTAAGGAATAAGGCAACAAGAAAAGAAATTATCATTAATAGCGGTATTGCAGTAATAGTAAATATTGCTGTATTTTTAAGAGCGAGCAAAAAAGTATTATTTTGAAAAAGGTGTATGTAATTTTCTATTCCTACAAAAGTGCCTCCAACGTATAGGCTTTTTATAAAACAAATTATGTACGGCACAATATAAAACACCGCTATGCCTAAAAAAGACGGCAATATAAACAGGTATGCTGCTATATGTTCCTTTTGCTTTCTTGTCAGTGTTTTTCGTTTCATAATATCATTCCTATGTAATACTCTTATCTTGTCCATTCCAAAGTTGATAATAATACCCCCTTTGCTTTAGTAAATCGCTATGATTTCCGGTTTCAACTATCTGACCGTCTTTGAACACAAAAATCTTGTCACAATCCTTAATGGTGCTAAGTCTATGAGCTATGATTATTGTTGTCATATTTTTCGAAAACTTATTAATTGTATTTTCGATAGTTTTTTCAGTAATATAATCCAGGTTACTCGTAGCCTCATCCATAATTAAAATTTTCGGATTTTTTAATAAAGCTCTTGCTATTGCTAAACGTTGTTTTTGACCGCCTGACAAATTTTTGCCGTTTTCCTCTATTCTGGTGTTATACTTTAACGGTAGACTGTTAATATATTCTTCAAGTTCACATATTTTACAAACTCTTAATATATCATTATCACTTGCATCAGAATTACCAAACAACAAATTTTCTTTTATTGTTCCGCTAAAAAGAAAAGCATTTTGCGATATGTAAGAAAAATTATTTCTTATCTGACTTATTGGAAAATCCCTTATATCAACGGAATCAAGTTTAATATTTCCTTTTTCCTGCTCATATAACCTTACCAATAATTTAGCCAAAGTAGTTTTTCCTGAACCGCTTTCGCCAACAAATGCTATTTTTTCTCCATGATTAATTTCTAAATTAATATCTTTTAATACAAGGTCCCGTGTTCCATATCGGAAATTCAGATTCGAGATTATAAGATTGTCAAACTTGATTTCACTATCATAAGCTGTGCACATATCATTGTTTTCGTATTCCGGAGATATATCAAGAATTTCCCCTAATCTATCGGCCGCTACAACTGCCGTTTGTATTTGCGGTTGAAGATTAATTAAATTTTTTATTGGTTCGATAAAATATCCTAATAACGCATTAAAAGTTATTAGCTCACCAATCGTCAGTTCTCCTTTAATAACATAAGTAGCGCCAATCCATAAGATGACAAGTTCTCCTACAACTGCAACAAACATAGTTACAGTCTGCTGGCTAAGAGATAATACGCCTCCGTTAAATACCCTTTTTAAAAATTTCCTATACAATTTGTCCGTTTTTTCTTTTTCGTTATCTTCCTGATTAAAAGCTTTAATAATTTCAATACCATTTACAGTTTCAATAAATTGAGAGGTAACCTTAGAATTCATTTCCATTATTTTTCTGTTGTTTTTTTTAATTGGTTTATTATATACAAAAACTATTATCCCATATAAAAAAAGCATAACTACAGATATCAAGAATAATAGCCTGTTGCTGTTAAATAAAACTACTGCACCTACGACTGCCATAATAGTATCCATCATAATTGTTAATGACGCTTCCGATACAATATCTCTTATACTTGAAGCGTCATTAAATCTAGATATGATTTCGCCGGTATCACGCATAGAATAAAACTTCATGGGTAAAATCAAAGCGTGGTTATAATATCCCAGCATAATAGGAATATCAATATTCTGCTCTAATTTTACAATTAAAAATCCTCTTAAAAAATTCAGTCCTATCTGCACAAAGAATAAACACAAAGTAATAACTGACACATAGTTCAGCATTTCTAAAGAAGAGCTTGGAACTATATTATCCATTAAAACCTGATAATAAAAAGAAGTAATAATTCCTATTGAGGTCAGTATCATAGACAGAATAAAAATCCTCAGCAATAACCATTTTTGAGAAATAAGCAGGCAAAAAAAACTTAGTAACGTGCTTTGTTTTTTATTACCCTTTTGAGATTTATTTGTTGGTGCAATTAGAATTAAAATATTAGTCCAGATTTTAAGGAAATCTTCTTTTTTATATTTTACAATTCCTTTTGCAGGGTCGGAAACTACTACAGTATCACCCTTAACTTTAGTTATAACTACATAATGCAATAAGGAATCGTCAATCACTACATGTGCAATAGCAGGTATAGGTAATTTAGAGGTTAACGATTCCTTATCAGTTTCAACAACCTTTTGCTGAAAACCAAAATGTTCAATTACCTTTACAAGACCGTATGCACTAGTACCTTGTCGATCCGTACCTGCAATATCACGAATTTTTGCTATTGTAACTTTTAAACCGTATTTTCTAAAAATTGCGGCCAGGCAAGCCGGACCGCAATCTGTTTCATCATTTTGTAATATACATTTGAATCTAATCATAATATACCAGTTCATTCTGTTAAATAAATTTCCGTTGCCGCTGTGAGTTGACGTATAAACTTTTCCTTTGAAATATCCCCGTTTAAGTAATCGTTCACAATATCTCCGATAACCGAGGAGTTGTAATAAGTATTTTCAAATTCCAGATAATCATATAAAGTACAACTGCTTATACTGTTAATTATATCTAAATATTCATTAAAAAACTTAGTTTTTATTTCATCTGAATATTCTTCCTCAGATTTCTCATACTCTCCATCATCATTAATATCATATACACGTTTTGACGTATGGTCAATTACATATTCAAAAGCAGCTTTATTTACAGGCAGTGCCCTTACCACTATTGATGGTGATGAGCTGCTTTCACTCCATAATTTTTGAATATCATAACTTAAAACATATTGAATAAAAGCCAATGCTTTTTCTTTGTTATTTGAATTATTATTCAATGCAATACCACATTGAACAAATGCTGATACTGCATTCGCCTTTTTATTGTAGTTTGGAATAATAACCGGCGTGCTGTTATTATTATAAATATAAAAATAAGAATTTAGCGTACTCATCATAGAACCGTCGAAAGATAATTGTGAAGTACGAAACAAATAATTACCTGTTATATCCCATGTAGTTCCTTCTTTTCTTGAATTATCATTCCTAATCATTTTTCCAATATAATCTAAGCTCTCGGTAAATTCATCGCTTGAAAATTCTGTAGTTTTATTATAAAAATCCACATATTCATTAACATAGGAAAGGAAGAACTTATATGTTTCATCTTTATTTCCAAAAAGCGCATAACTATGGTCTTTGTCAGATAACCGTATCTCTAACTCTTTAAATGAAAAGTTAGTATTTTCCAGATTATATTTATCTAATATTTCCTGAGTTGTTATAAGTATATTGGGGCAATAAGCTATAGGTATAATATATCGCTTTCCATTGTAAATTCCGCAATCCATTATTGTTGAATTATAGTCATCAAAATCTATATCGGATTTGTATAATTCCGCAAGCTCATCTATATCCGCAAATGAACCGTTATCAATCAGCTTTTCAAAAGGTAATTTTTGATTCAATGAAATTATGTCGGGTCCTTTCCCCGCCATTATCTCCGTTGATATTTTTGTAAGCATAGTATCTTCCGAATCAAATTCCACAATTTCAATTTGATAGGACTCATCAAGGTTTTTAAGACAATAATTATTATATTTTTGTATCAATTCTACACAAACCGAATCTTCATTGTTTATGGTATAATATTTTAATTTTTGACCGTCTTCATTATTCTTTGAACAGGATGCAAAACATAATAATATTGCCAGCAATAAAAATATTGATGTCAATTTAATATACAACTGATATTTCACCTCAAACTTAATCAAGAAAAAACAGTTAATTCATACGGATAAGCGAAAAAGTTTATTTACTAAACACAATACTTTTAAATTTTAATAACTGCGTTTTTTACCGTATTTGCCGGGTTTGAGATTCTCATTATTCATAGAGTATGTAATTGCTTCAGCTATGTGGTTAACATAATTACTACATCTGTTTGTTAATGATACAACATAATACGAACCATCTTTGAGACAACGTCCTATTTGGATTGTACAACCACCATTTATTTTTTTCATAGTTTCTTCTGATGATTCAACAATATTAAGCTCATTTAAACATTCATTAATATTTATTTTTTTCATGATTTCACCTCCTCTACTAGTTATTCTTAACCGTATGAATAACATATAGAAAAACCTATATAAATTATTAGGTGTTTCTATCCTAACAAATAACTATACAAGAAACAGTTCTTGTAAATTCATATATTGGTAAACTTATTACATCTGAGTTACCTAATTCGAAAACTTTGAAAATAACATTACCATCATTAATACTTACTATATGTAAAAAATCAAGTGCATTTGGTTGCGTATTTTTAATTATAGCAATCGCGGGTGTTTTCATGTCTTTTCCATTATGTATTTTGTATAAAGATATATTGTCATCAAATTTTTTAAGATAGTTCAATATACCTTCTACCATATTGTCATATTTCGCAATACAATTGTTCACTTCAGAATAATTAACAATTACATTTCTTGTATTTAAAAAGCTCATGACAGCCCACACAGCCGTAGGTGTATTTTCATAACTATTAATTTCAAAAGCTAAATCAATAAGTTTGCTATACACCACGCCGGATTTGTTTTTTATCTTATCAATAAATGACATACTTAACTTGTTTAACTCAAGCTTTATTTTGCACATTTTATCAATTGGATTATAAAAATCACTGTTTTTCAGATATGCATTTACATAACATTCTCCACCGCAAATACTTTTAATCTCACAATTTTTACACTGCGTTACACTTTCAATAGTAACACATTCAAATTTTGACTGACTTTCTTTATTTATACCGCTATATATACTACCAATCCTATAATCATTGTTTCCATACATAACGCTGCAAGCAAAAATATCTCCTGCATTATTAACCGTTATTCTACTTTTGCCAGCATCACATCTGTAAATTTTATATGTGCCTTTAAAAAGATTCCCATAAATAAATCCACCAAAATAATCGCCGCCTTTGAGGAGCTTTTTTAAGTATTCAAAGTTGCCTTTTTCTAACTCTATAAGGACATTGCAACACAACCTATCATATCTACTAATTAAATATGAAATGTCAAAATTATCAAAATCATACTTTGATCCGTCATAGCACCTAATAAATTTCATGCTAACACAATCAACATTTGGTAAATGATAAAGGTAATCATAAATTAAATCAACATTTTGATTTAACGGAGTAACAGTCACAGCAAGTCCTAATTTCTTATTTTTAAACATTTTAAGACCTTTTACTATATCATTATATGTACCTTTTCCGTTAGCGTATACTCTGTTGTTATCATTAGTAATCTGATCACCGTCAATGCTTGTTCCAAGAATGATAGCAGGCTCATTATCCAAATATTCAACTATTTCCGGCGTAAGCAAGGTAAGGTTCGTACAGAACATTACTTCAATGTTTTTACAAATCTCATTGCGCTTCTGCTTACAGTAATCAACAATTTGCTTAACTAAATCAATCTGTAACAGAGGCTCGCCCGAGCCCGACAGATCGACAACATATTTACTTGCACAAGGAGCATATTTATCAACAAGAAAATCTATTGCATCTTTAGCAACCTCAAAGGTAAGTTGTTGTTCTCCAAGATATTCTGATTTTCTAAAACAATATTTGCAATTTAAGTTACATTTTCGAGACGGATGCAAACATAAAGTAAATTGCCCATAAGATGATTGTTCTTTTATCTCTTCAATATCATAAGTTTTTATCTTATTCAAGCGTTCTTCTATACTTGTATTTATAAAAACCTCGTATTCTTCGGGATCATTTTCTTTAGCTATATTTAAAACTTCTTCTTCGCTAAGCTCATAATCGCCAAGTTTTATATCAAAGTTATCCCTTATACCAAAATAGTAATTAACATCTTGGATATACATAACTTTTTGATTCAGATATTCAAAAACAGATACTTTTAACTTCATATTCTACTCACTTTTTAATCCTCATATTGATAATTTGAATTTTTCTCATTAATAAAACCAATGCGCTCATTACAACTCCGCATATCATAGAACTTCCTATATTTCTATACCCCTTAAAAAAACACAATGATGATATTATGAATATAAGAATAGTAATAATGGAAGTTAACATTCTGTACATTTTTTTCTCTTGTCCAGTTAAGGGATTGTTTTCTGTATCAAGAGGGGATATCAATAATATCAGAACAACACAAAGCAATTCAAATATTATGAATATAAAAATAAATAAAGTGTTAATACTGCTAAGCCACTTAACTAAACACAATATTATTATGTTTGAAGCAAAAGAGAACAGATAACACCTTAGCGTGATAGCCGCCTGCAAACTTACGGATAGCAATAAAAGAAAAATAGAAAACTAAACTTTCAATAAATAAATTGAAACATAAACCTATTATCATAACAGTTGCAATATGTATTAATGACGATAAAATAATATTAACAGCATATTTGTAAATTTCTTTATCTTCGTTTTTTATAAGGTCGTTTGATACAAAAAACTCTATGAGTTTCGAACTAAACTTTTCCATTACTTTATCTTTTTAAATTTGTCAAGCTTTGCAGGAGCCTTAGGCTGATACATAAAAAAGCAAGTGGATGAATTAGCATTTATTGAGAGTGCTAATGTAAAACTAGCAATAATTGCGGGTGAAATTTTGCAAATAAAATTTTTTATTTTCTTCATAATATTATTCCTCCTTTCGTGAGGATTTTAGCACATATTAAAAGTAAAAACATAATTCTTGCAAAAATGATGTCAAATTTGCTCAAAGTGATGTGATTTCAAAATTATTAAGGTAAAATTTGAAATTTTGCATCTAAAAGAATAACATTTAATGACATTTTTTTGAAATATATGTTATAATATAATATATTATTTCAAGGAGGTTTTTCTTTTGAAAGTATTAATTTGTGACGATGATAAATGTATTGTCGATGAAATAAAAAACAATCTGAATACATTTTCAGATAAACATAGAATAGCTTTTGATATTGATTTGTTTTACAATGGTGTAGAGCTACTGAATAGTAATATCAGTTATGATATGGCGTTCATTGATATTGAAATGCCTCTGGTAAATGGTCTGACTTTGTCCGCACAATTAAAAAAGGTAAACTCTAATATAATTATTTTTATTATAACCTCGCATGATGCTTATCTTGATGACGCTATGGATTTGGACGTGTTTCGCTATCTGTCAAAGCCTATTGACAATAACCGTTTTTTCAGAGCATTAAATACGGCTATTAACTATTATCATTCCAATACTCAAATAATAACTCTTGAATACTATGACGAGTATTATTCTGTTTTCACAAGCGATATAGTATATATAACCATTGAAGAAAGAAAGGCTGCTATTATAACACGTCAAAAGAAATTTTATACAAATAAAAAATTAAGTTATTGGAAAGAAAAACTAAAGGATTACGATTATTTTGCACAACCGCATTACAGCTATCTTGTTAATCTGAGGTATGTCTCGGATTTTAATAAGACTGAGCTTAATATTAATGTAGATTTAAAAAGTGAAACTCTACCTATATCTCAAAGGAACTATTCAAACTTTAAAAAGGCATATTTTGCATACATAGGGGTATAAAAATGGTATATACAATTTGCTATGCGTTTATTTTTCTTGCAGAAATTCTGATATCACTGTTTTATTTTGAAAACAAATTTGAAAGAAAATCAAGCAAAAAATTTTTGTTATTTTCAGTTGTTATTGTGTATGTATTATTGTATTTATCTCGATTATTGAATTTAACATTGGTTAATTTAATTGCATTTTTTGCGTGTAACTTCTTTTTACTTTATTTTTGTTATTTCATAAGTATTAAATCCTGTATTTTCCACTGTAGCATATTACTTATATTTATGGCAATCACAGAAAGTATTGTCATGTTTGTTTCAACAGTATTATTCGGTACGGATTTATTCACTTGCCTGGATAATTCTCTAAGTCTCATTATTCAATCGACTATCAGTAAACTGTTATATTTTTTGATAATTTACTTTGTATCAAAATTCTCAATAAAAGAACATAAATCAGAAAGTTATTCTCTTTCTATACCTCTTTTGGTTTTACCTGCCTCAAGCATTCTGCTACTGTATGCAGTATCATATGCACTACACAATTTTGATTTAGAACAAAAATACATGTATTTATTAATAATAAGTATAGTGCTATTACTTTTCTCAAATATAGCGGTTTTTTGGGTATATGAATTTACTTTGAAAACTCAAAGACACAATATGAAATTGGAATATGAAAGGCAAAAAGAAAAATCTACGGCTGAGTATTATGATTTACTTAATGAGCAAAATGAAAACTCAAAAATTGTTATGCACGACATAAAACGGCATTTAAACGCCATTAAGAGCATTGCCAAAGACAAGTCTGTTACAGAGTACATAGACGATTTTATTGAAGACTTCAGCATAAATAAATCTGTTGATTACTGCAACAATCCTATGGTCAATTCAATCGTTAACAGGTACAAATCCTTCTGTGACAAGTTCGGAGTGAAGATGAATATTGACATTAGAAGTGCTGATTTTGGCTTTATGAGTGAACCCGACATAACTGCTCTGCTTGACAATCTGCTTGAAAACGCAGTTGAAGCGGCACAAAATACAGAGAACGGATTTATAGATTTTTCGGCTTTCGTCCGCAAAAATAAATATCTGTCAATGCAGCTTAAAAACTCGGTCAAGAATATTGTAGCCGTCAAGAACAACCGCATAGCATCATCAAAAAAATCTGACGCAATACATGGAACGGGATTGAAAAGCATTAAAAGAGTAGTTAAAAAATATGACGGTGAAATAAATATGAAATTCAATGAGGATGATATGACCTTTACCTCAAACATTGTGTTTGAAATTCGGAGATAACGCAGTAATCGAATCATATAATTCCTTGACTAATGAAATGCATTATATAATGAGAAATTCCAATACCTAATAATACTGATATCAACAAGATGAGATCTAATTGATGGAATTAAGAATCGGAAAGAAATTGCAAATATAAAAGTTTTGCAGTTGGATTTATTGTTATTATTTTTGCCTATTAAACATTTTATATAGCAAGCTACTTTTACCCCCATGTTCACGGTATCTCTGCTTGGTTTCGATTAGTCCAACTTTTTTTAAATCTTTAATAGCTCTTCTAACTGTGGCAGGCGACAGCTTTATGTCGCCTGCTATTTTATTTACTGAGGGCCAGCATTCGCCATTTTTGTTTGCTCGGTCGTGGAGGTAGGTATATACGGCTACGGCTCTGTGAGGTAAGTCCATTTGATACAGAAAAGTTAATCTACTCATTGCTGTTATCCCCCTGTGGTGGTCGTTCGGTTCTGACGACTACTTTTCCCTGCTTGTTTGCATCCTGTTCACCGATTAAATTTTCGGGTTCTTTTGTTGGCTCATCTTGCTGTGCTGATGTTGGTTCATCCGCATCAACAATATCTTCACACACAGTCTGTTCTGCATTTGGCGAGGTTTTAAGATTTTCATTTTTCTTCTTTTTTTCACCGCTTGCTTCATCAAAATCCGAATCAGTAACAGTCTGTTCAAGATAGTGAGGGCAGTATGTTTGGATTATGTTGTTGAACAACTCCGAACGGTTGGCATAGTGAACCTCACGGTTGCCGTTTTCCATGACCTCATACTTTTCTTCAAATTTAATACCCCATTTAAAAAACAGCTTTAGTTTTACTTTCATAGGATAAAAACCTGTTTTCATAACAACAAATGTGCCTTTTGGAAGTGACTTCAGCTCATCGGTAGTCATCAATGGTCTTTCTATCATCTGCAATGATTGGGACGGATCATTTTTGCTTCTGCTTACAGAGCCTGACATAACAGTTCTTGAACCGAGTGCTTTTGATAGGACTTCCGCACTTGTGCTGTTTGGAGCAAAGCCGCCGAAAATGGTCAGCTGTGTGTTATCTATGATAACATCAGCACCCTCTTTGCCGTAATTTTTCTCAAGTTGTGCGAAGGATTGAATTATTGGCACTATCTGTAACCGCCTTGAACGAGAAGCGGAGAACATCATCTCGGCTGAGTCAATTTTCGGCAAGGTGCCGAACTCATCGCAGAAGAACACACAGCGGTTTTTCAGTACACCGCCGTTTTCATCTGCGACAGAAAGAATTTCACGGTAGAGCTGTTGGATTATGAGTGACACCATAAAGAATGTGTTGGGATTTTCCTCCGGCATTACAATGAAGATTGCACACTTTTCATTGCAGAATTTTTCAGCGTCTATTTCTGTATCAAAACACAAAAGCTGTTCAAGCTCACTGTCAAGAAAAGCGTTGAGCCTTGACAATGCCGTACTCATAACGCTCGACATACTCTGCTCGGCTGTGTTCAGCGCCGCCCCTGCAAACCATTTTGCTTTGTGGTCGTCTGGAAGATAGTCCATTAAAAGTTGAAACTGATTTTTGCCTTTCTTGTTGGTCGGAGCAAGTAACTCCTGAATGATTTTGAATACCGAAACAATATGCCTTTCTTCGGGTTCGCAGAATTCTGAAACAAGCAGAATGGTTGCTGTTAAAAGTCCCTCTGCGGCATCATAAAAGTAAGCGTTCTGTCCGAATGAAGCCGAGTCCATACCCGAAAGAATAATTGTTTTTGAAATGATTTTTGCGTATTTTTCAGCTCTTGCTTTGTAAACAAGCTGTTCGGGTTCGGCTTTGTATAAGTCCATATATTTGTTCACAAGATGCAGGAGATTGTTGCCGTGTGAGCGTGTAGGATTACGCAAGTCTATGACTGAAATTTTGTAGCCGTAATACTTTTCTGCAATCATTCCGTAATTGCGAACAATATCACCTTTGGTGTCGGTTGATAAAAATGACATACCCGTTGCACAGGCATATTCAATGCAAGGATAAAGCCAATATGCAGTCTTGCCGACACCTGCCGCACCAATCATCAGAGCGTGTACATCTCCTGTATCAACCAATGCGGTTGTTCCTTTTCTGCTGTTCCTACAGCCAACAACTATTCCTTGTTCAGTTGGTCTGCTTTCAGGATTATTTCTCCACTCGTTAGGCTGAAAATCAATTTGCTTGTAGGTTATCTTGATTTCCTTTTTGGTCGCCCAACGAGCCGTGCCGTGCTGACCTTGTCCGACAGTTTTGTTTTTTATTTGGTTAAGAGAATAGTTATTACCAACTGTTGTAATAATCACAAACAAAGCCAACATTGAACCTGTTACAATTATCAAAGTTACAATACCTGATGGCATATTCGTTCATCTCCTTTTTCTGATAAAGTTAAATTCTCATTCCAGTCTTTATGAGTTGGAATGAGGATTTCATTTTGAATATTCAGTTTGTTCAGTTTGTCGGCTATGCGTTTGTTGGCGGTCTGTCCTGCTTCGTCATTGTCAAAGCAAAGAAAAACATTTTTGATGTTCGGATTATCTTTCAGACATTGAAAAAGCACCCTGTCCGAAACGGAGCAGGATGCCGCATAGCTATTTTCTTGCCAATTTTCTTTATGCATACTTATGAACGATAACATATCAATCGGAGCTTCGAACAAGAATATCTTCTCGCTTGTGCCGTGCCGATGAAAGCTGAACTCCGGCTGACTGCCTGTAACATTTCCCTTATACGAATTACTCGTCACCGTTCCCCTTTTGTGTGCGTGGCAAGGTTTGCCGCTTGAATCGTAGCCTACAAAGACAGCGTTGTGAAAATCCGCAGATTCATATATCATTCGGTTTCTGACAAATTCAAAGAGCACATCTTTATCAATGCCACGAGTCAACAGCAGATAAGAAAAGACTCTGCTCATTCTGTCATATCTCGGCGGCAGTTCAAAAGGTTTGTGTACTCTTTCTATGGTCGGCGATGTTATGATTTGACCGTCACAGTTATTCAAAAGCATTTCCACCGCTTCGGCATAGTCCTTGTTGTAAAATCTGCGGACAAAATCAACCGCATCACCGCCTTTCTGTTCGTACTGATGATACCAGAGATGCCCTCTGATTGTAACCTTTTGCGAGCCGTCAAGCCATTCGTATTCAGAACCTGATTTCTTAACTTTCTCGCCCTGACTGATTAAAAAATTTGCAAGGTCTGTTCGCCTTGCCTGTTCTCTTTGTTCTTTTGTAAAGTTAATATACTTTGACATTTTATCACATCCTTTATATTTTTTCTTTCTGCTGTAATATCTTATATTGGGTAGTTCTTCTCTTATCACCGTGACAGGTGGCATCTGTCAGCGTTTGGGGGCAGTTTCCCCTTGGCGGTGTGATGATTTTTTGATAGACAAATTTATTTGTATGTGCTATGATAATTGTAAAATAACCTATTGATAAGTTGGAATTTGGAGAGCAAATATATGAATGACTGTGTTTTTTGTAAATTAATCAGCGAAAACAAAATGATGAAAGTTTATGAGGATGAGTGGACAGTAGCTTTTATGGATATAGCAAAAGACGTTGATGGACATATTTTAGCTATACCAAAAAAACATGTAAAAAACATATTGGACTGTGATGAAGAAACATTATACAAGCTTATGGCTAGTGTAAAGAAAGTTTCAAATCATCTTGTGAACAACTGTGGTTATGATGGAGTTAATCTGTTAAATGCCAGTGGTAAAAGTGCAAGACAATCTGTTTCGCATTTTCACATTCATATTATTCCAAGAAAAAATAACGACTGTGTTGATGCATGGCCTAAATTTGACGGAGCAAAACAGGATACAGAGGTGCTTTGGGAGAAAATGAAATTAGAATAAGAAATACATAATAAATCCCAGTTTATCAAACTTACATCTTCAACCCCCGAGCCTGCTTTTTATCATTAATCTTCTGCTGCAATTTTTTATCCGTCCTTTGCGCTTTCTGTTTTTCTTCAAAGCGGAGTTGATTTTGGATTATGTTGCAAAGGTAACGCAGGAGATAAAGAGAAGAAACTGCAACGCTGTTGCGGTTGGTTTTAATTGAATAATGAGGATACAAAACACCTCTGTCTGAATCAAAGTCTGATTCGGCAGAGGTGTTTTCTTCATATTCAAAGGGTTTTGTAACAGATTCATTGTCTGCATTCTCACTTTCCTCAATCTTATCTTCGGTGAGATTTAATTTCAGCACTTCCTTGATTATCGCATTTTTGATTGGCTTGAATTCCTTATTTTGGGCAAGCGGAATCCTGTCAGGCATTTCATCCGTGTAGGTGCAGATTGTATTCTCCTTTTGCTCATACCATAAATCGTATAATTTTTTAATCCTGTCTTCACTTGCAAGTTCATCAACAATAGAATCAACGATTGCTTTTACATCGGGTTTCAGATAGCCGTAAACCTTTTTACCTTTCGTTTGTGAAAGTCTGTCGGCAAGTTCCAACAGCTTATGCTGAATTGATGCGCTGATATATATTTCCGAGTTTATTTTCGAAACCAAATCCTCTACAATGTCACGAGCCTCAGCACGGAGTTTGTCCCTGTGTTCGGTTTGCTTTTCATAGATACATAATAAATCCTGCTGAAAAATATCTTTTGCAAATGATGAACGCAGATTTTCAACTCCCTTTTGCGTGAGATACCCCTCATTTTCAACTGTTGAATATGCAATCAAATGCACGTGAGGGTGGTGGGATTCGTTGTGAAACGCTGCATACCAACGAAGATTTTGCATTGGGATTTTAAGATTTTTAGCAAGGGATTCGGTCTGTGTGCGGAGCATATCCCGCCAGCGA